>ERZ1026890.63-NODE-63-length-83114-cov-28.468354_pt1 | contig 83114 bp, 65 predicted proteins | sample MGYA00380175_ERZ1026890 | MGnify/ENA primary metagenome ERZ1026890 (study PRJEB33269, sample SAMEA4719811) | human gut metagenome | biome: human-associated habitat; feature: organic feature; material: feces | place: Cameroon | collected 2013-10 ...
GATAAATTTATGATCGATTATATTATTATTAAAATCCCGCATTATTGAACCAGAACGGATTCTATAATTATATAAAGCATTATCCTGAAATACAATTTTCTTTCCATATGACAGTTGGTATAAAACTGCATAGTCCTCAAATAACATTCCTTCTGGATATTTAATATCATTAAACAACTCTTTTCGATACACTTTCCCCCATGCATTAGGAATAATATTAATACACTCTATAGCTTTTCCAAATAAATCATCTGTCGCAAAAAAAACATTGTTCCTTTGCCTAATAAATTGCCCCTCTTCGTTAACTTCTTTATATCCACACGAACATATATCAGCATCACCAATCGCGGATATCATTAATTTAAGAAAGTCTTTATCAATAAAGTCATCACTATCTACAAATGAAATAAACTCTCCAGTAGCGTATTTTAAACCAAAATTTCTAGCCGAGGACAACCCTCCATTTTCTTTTTCCACTAGCTTGATATTACTATTGCAATCTATTAAATGCCTTATTTTATCTATCGAGGCGTCTTGTGTATCATCGTTAACAATTATTATTTCGTAGTTATGATATGATTGAGAAAGTAAACTTGTAATACATTCTTCAATGTATTTTTCGACATTATATACGGGGATTATAATTGATATTTTCTTCATTTCACATCATCTTATTTATATATGCCGTTAATGCTTGTCCTATCTTTATTATATAACTTCTCTAATAAGGATGTAGGCAATAATCTGGTTAATGACCTAAAGATAAATATCCCAACACCTTCGAAAAAACCAGTTATGTTCAATTCATTCTTTATTTTCATTAATTTATACTCACTCTTAATATAGCGAAGTCCTTTCCTCTTTTTTACCATATCGGTTCCAACTCTGGCATCGACGAGTATATCTTTTATATTACGTAATTCATAACCTGCTGCCAGTAGCCTTAGCCAGAGATTATAATCCTCCATAAATAGATGATCTTGATAACCTCCGACGGCCAGAATTTCATTCTTTCTAAAAACAACTGTCATATGATTAAAAGGATTTTTTAGTTTTGAAAACTCTAGTATTTTATTTTTTTCACATGGTAATACTTTTTCACGCTGGTTATTTTGTTCATCAAATTCAATAATACCTGAACCAAGCATAACTAATGAAGGCTCCTTATTCATTATTCCTAACTGCTTTTCAAATCTTTCAGGTTTGCAGATATCATCTGTATCCATTCTTGCTACAATATTATAAGAACAATGGCTCAATCCAATTTTTAATGCTATGCCAAGACCTACATTATCTTTTAATTTAATTATTTTTAATGGTAACTTATCTTGAAATGAATCAACTACAAGACTTAATTTTTCCCCAACATCACCATCATAGACAATAACAACCTCACTAGGTTTTAGTGACTGAATTACTAAACTATCTAAGCAGCACTTTAGATAGTTAGGATTTTCTTTTATATAGAGAGACATCAATACTGAAAACATTTTATTCCTCTACTGGTTACTTTTAAGTAATCATTTTAATACAGACAGCCATTGTAAATAAATATTTTCACAAGAGTAGTTTTTTGAATTTTTAATAGCATTTAAAGAAAGTTCTTTTCTTAACTCATGATTAAACATTAGTTTTTCTAATTTAATTAAGAATTCACAATCGTTTGAATAATCAACTAAGTAGCCATCATTAGATATTATTTCTGCAGGTCCGGTTTTACAATCAAACGCAATTACTGGTAAACCAAAATTTTTACTTTCAATTAAGACCATCGGTAATCCTTCATAACGAGAGGTCATAACTAAAACGGAGGACTCTTTATATAATAGTTGGATATTTTTATCCGGTTTCTTAATTTTTATATTATTCAGTTCAAGGCGTTGACAAAGATTTATAAGTGACTCATAGTCGTCCCCTTCCCCAACTATACACAATTCCCAACCTGTACTATCAATCTTGCTCCAAAGATTAATTAGTCGATGAAAATTTTTCTGATATGTCAGCCTTCCTACGGCAAGAATCTTTTTTATCTTATGCTGTAATTCACTAGGCTCGATCGTATTTTCATCAAAAGGTGAAGGATTTCTTATGACATATACATTATCAATTTTATAATTATCCTGAATAAACCTTTTATCAGAATCAGTTAATACTACAATTTTATCTGCAAGATAATATGCTATCCTTTTTATCATACGTATGTAAGTAGGGAATGATTCAATAGATACATGGTCATAACAAATAATTTCTGATTTACATTTAAATACTTTCAATAAGGGAATAATTTGAGCAGATAAACGTCCCATAGAAACAACAATGATTATATCAGGATTATCTACTTTTACATGTCTTACAAAAGACATCAGTTTAGCTAGTCGTCCCTTAGTTGAAGGACTAATTATTTTTACTTCTGTGGAGATTTTATAATATGGAATCGAATCGTTCAAACTAAAGACAGTTACTTTATTATTATTCAGTACAAACATATTCGAAATCATAGATAACACGCGATCTGTACCACCGCTATTAGAAATGCCATCAATGATTATATTTATATTTTTACCACTATTCATAATTATCACATTTTCATTTGATGTAATCAAAAACAACTATAGTCAGAAACAGAACAGCAATAAATAAGTCTTTTTAGTATGCTCCATCTTTCTTTAATACAACTCCAATAGTCTTAAAAAGAATCGCAATATCGTTCCACATAGACCAATTTTTAACATACCAAGCATCAAGATATACGCGAGTTTCATAATCAACATCGCTACGACCACTTACTTGCCAAAGGCCAGTCATTCCCGGTTTACTAAGGAGGTAATAATCCACTTCTTCATTATATCGTTCTAGTTCAGCAGTAATGATCGGCCTAGGTCCAACCAGACTCATCTCTCCTTTCAGGACATTGAATAACTGCGGTAATTCATCCAGGCTAGTCCTACGAAGGAATCCTCCAATTTTTGTAATTCGAGGATCATTTTTTAATTTAAAAGTAGCATCCCATTCTTTTTTTGCTTCAGGATCATTTTCTAATAAATTTTCAAGGACTTCTTTAGAATTTATCACCATTGAACGGAACTTAAGACACTTGAATGATTGCCCACCTTTACCAATGCGTTCATGTCCATAAATAGCAGGCCCACCATCCTTTTTCACTTTACGGCTTATATATATCAATGCTGGAGAAAGAATAACGATTATTGATATTGAGCCAACAATATCAAAGAGGCGTTTGAGAATCCTTGAGGACCACTTTGCAAGGTTTTGTTGAACACGAAATATCATCACTTCATGACTAAAAATAAAAGACATATCTGTACTATCGAGAGGCATCCCACGCAATGTTGGAATAACAGAGATATACCGATAACCTTTAATCATAAAATTACGCAACCATGTGTTTCGGACGTCGCTCTGGTATGATTCAACGGCCACAATAAACTGAGTCTTTTTATCCATTGATGATAACCAGGTAGGATCATTCGCCAGTACAGGGACACCATCAATATATTTGTTTTCTAATAACTCCTCAGTTGTCTCAATAAACCCTACAATAACCAGCCCAAGGTTACGCTCACTATTAATAGCTTTATAGGCTTCCTGCGCATTAGCTCCGCTGCCTATAATCCATGTATCTCTGTGCCATAATCCAAACACATCCAACACACGTTTCGTTACCATCCTTGCTAAAGGCACCAATAGCAAAACAAAAACCCAGGTTAGTCCCCACAAAAACCTTGAAAAGGACCAATTTGCAAATGCCAAAACTGCAATCTCAATTACAGCAAAAATAACTAAAGTACGCAGTATCTCTTTTAATTCAAACCAAAATGTCTTACGGTAGAAATAATGGCGGAGCCTCATAGAATACCAGGCAACACAGCAAAGAGCTAACAACCAGTGGAGTATTTTCCACCCTTCAAGTTGGTTGGCTGAAACGGCTGTTTCATAATCGCTAACCGTTATTGATAAAACCCCTATCGCTAAATATAATGAAATAACAAAACTAAAAAAATCAGACATTGCCAAAGCAATACTGACAACAATATTTCTGACGAGAAGCGTCATATACCCTCTCTGCATTGCATCTAATTTCTGATTAAATATTCACGGAAGGATGAAATTTAAGGCAGGTTTTAAAACCCTGCCTCATTGAAATTTACTGCTTATCAGTATATGAATATCCATAATGGCTATAGCCATAGCCATAATAGCTACTTGCTTTTTTTACAACACCATTCAATATGCAGCCTTTCACTGTTACACCGGCTTGTTCGAATCGTTTAACACTTACTTCAATTTCTTTTGCTGTATTTAATTCAAATCGAGCTACCAGTAGAGTTGTGCCTACATAATTACCAATTATTGCTGCATCAGTAACAGCCAGAATCGGTGGTGTATCAAGAACAACGATATCGTAGTTTTCACTAGCCCAATTTAGCAGTTCACCAAAACGTCTGTGCATTAGTAATTCAGCTGGGTTTGGTGGAGCCATTCCCCGTGAAATAAAATCAAAATCACCTGATACGACTTTTTTTAATGCCCTATTAATTTCAACTTTTCCTGACAGGATATCAGAGAGACCATTGGTATTATTTTCATTGAACAATTTATGCGTGTAGCCTTTACGCATATCGGTATCAATAAACAATACCTTTTTCCCTGTCTGAGAAATTACAGCCGCCAGGTTTGAACTTACAAAAGTTTTCCCTGCATTAGGGCTCGCACCAGAGATCATCAGTACATTATTTCTTGCTTCCATCATGGCGAAATGAAGGCTGGTACGCAAACCGCGAATAGCTTCAATTGACAGATCCGCAGGGTTATCAACCGCCAGGAAGCCCTGAATTTCTTCAGCAGACTTTTTACTCCATCCTTTTTTCTGCACCACACTTTTGGAAAATGTTTCTGCGATCGGAATACTCGCATAAACATTAATTCCAAGCTCTTCAAGCTGCTCAGGCGTTTCAATTCCTCGACGTAAAATAACTCTAAGCAATACAACACCAGCGGAGGTCATAACACCTAATATAATCCCAATCAGAACAATAAGTATTTTCTTGGGCTTAATTGGCTTGGGTTGAGTTACGGCATTATCAATAATGCGTACATTACCAATAGCGCTGGATTTTGCTATATTTAACTCTTGCTGCCGATTTAATAACTGCATATACACAGCTCGACCGGACTCTACATCACGGCTTAAACGCAATATTTCCTGCTGCGTTTCAGGCATAGCAGACACACGCTTATTAAGCTTAGATTTTTCATCTTGTAGTGTCTTTCTTTTTTCCATCAATGCTTTATACGTCGGATGTTCCTTGGTATAGAGCTGGGATATCTCTGACTCACGGAAAGTTAATTCGTTAAGCTGATTATCGACATTAACTATTTGATCAAGAACGGCTTTTGCCTCAAGAGATAAATCAACGGAATCACTCTTTCTCCGATATTGGTTTAATTTATCTTCGGCCTGATCCAAATCACTGCGAACCTCGGGCAGTTGCTTACTCAAAAACTCCAGACTTTTCGCATCTTGTGCGGCTTGCCGCGCAATATTCTGAGCTAAATAGTTTTCACTGATGCTATTAAGAATACGTTCAATTAATACTGGATTATCGCCGGTCAAGGAGAGTGTTAGCATCCCAGTATCTTTTCCCTGATCAGCTACGGCTATATCGTCCTGAAGATCTGTTATAGCCTTCAATCGACTAACATAGACAATTGAAAACTCAGTCCCTGGTTTTGCGCTGATTTCATCAACTTTGAGCGAAATTCCCCGCTCATCAAGTAGCTCTCCAACTTTACCATTGATAATAAAGTCACCTACGGAGATAGAAAAACTATTTCTCTCTTTAACAGTTAGTATGATCTCAGGAGTATCATTATCATTTTCCGGTATATACAACCGAGAAATAGATAGACTACCAGGTTTATCTCCCGATAAGCGTGCAAAACCACGCCCTAATAGTGGGAAGTATTTTTGTTTTACCCTCGCCTGCAGGTTAAGATCATCAACTGTTTTTCCTAAAATCATCCGGGAACGAATCAACGCAATTTCTGGGGCCGATTGAGGTTGGCTATCCGGAAGCATCTGGCTAAGATTGCTAAGTATGGCATTCGCTTGTTTCTGTTCAACCTGAATTAGAGCATCAGCTTGATATATAGGCGTGGCAAAAATAGCATAAATTAATGCGACTAATGTGAATAGAGAAGTAACAGAAATAATAAGCTTGCGATGATCTATAAACTCACCAATAAGGCGACCTAAATCAATTTCATCCGCATCTTTAGATGTAGCTTTGTTTGTAACTGATGACATGCGATTTTTCCTGAATTATGCACCTAATTTCTGAGCCCAAAGTCTACCGGCCTGCTCAATAAGTTTATAAACTGATAAGAAGGCTTCGTCACTTTTGCGATAAGGGTCAGGTATATCGCGTTGCTCCAACCAGTGACCAAATAGCATCGTTTTCCCCCTGGCTTCTGGTGCTATATGCCCGATCTGCTCAATATGGGATTTTTCCATTGCTAATATCAAATCGTATTGACGCCCAAGAGAGGATGTAAACTGCCTGGAGAGGTGCCCCTCCAAAGAAAGCCCATGGAGCTGAGCAACCTTAATCGCACTATTATCAGCCGCATGCTCAATAAGTGCTCCAGTCCCTGCTGAATCGATTTTTTTATCAGGTAATAAGTTTCGTAAATATCGCTCTCCAATCGGAGAGCGGCATATATTACCTGTGCAAACCACAAGAATTGAATCAAACATTTCTATCACCAAGTCCGAATGAATTTACCTGTTTCTGTCATATCATGTACTCCCGTAATAGTTGGCACAAGTTGAGATATAACTCTATTCCAACGAACCAATGGAGCTGTAGTGACATAAACAATATCATACGGCTGTAACTGGAACTCTGTACCTAACACCATGGCCGAAGCATCCTGAGCATTAAGCTGATAGATATTCGCAATTTTACCCTGACTATCATTTTTAATCTGACGAATGACAAACACCCCAGTAGCATCACTGAAAGCTTGTGACATCCCCTCAGCGTTACCCAGAGCTTCCGCCAATGTCATGCCACTTCTATCCATCTTCATTGTGCTTTGCTTACCTACTTCGCCCATGACAAATACTTTTAGATCGTCATTACGCGGCACAAAGAGAATATCACCTGGATATAACAGATGATTTTGTGTCAAATCGCCTTTCTGCATTAATGCATACAATGAGACTTTTGTGTCTTTCCCGTTATGTGTTAATACAACATTCCGCCAGTCCGCATCTGGTGCAAGCCCGCCGGCCGCGTTAATGGCATCCATCACCGTTAATGGAATATTGGTAATTGGCTGCTGCCCTGATTTAGTAACCTCACCTGTCACATAGGCTTTTTGCGAACGAAAAGCAGCAACACTAACATCAACCTGTGGGCTTTCAATATAGGTGGTTAAACGGCTCGCTATATCCTGTCGTACCTGAGCGAGAGTTTTTCCCGCTACCTGCACCTTACCAATATAAGGATAAAAAATGGTACCATCGGAGTTAACCCAGTTACCAGTATCGCTGGCGCTGCGGTATTGGCCTGCAGGAGTAGTTAGTTCAGGGTGGTCCCATACGGTAACCATCAGTACGTCACCAACCCCAATGCGGTATTCATAATTGCGCAGTAAATTATCAAGCTGCGGGTTTGGACGAGCGAGTACAGTCTCCGGACGAAGCTGATCGATCAGTCCTGGGGTCATTGGATACACGTTCACTAACTTATCCAGATCGTAGTCGCTGTCTGGAAGCTCAACCACGTTCTTGCGCAGACTGTTTAATCCCTGACCAGGGATGATTGTACAACCCGATAAAAACCCAATCGCTAACGCTAATGCCGAAAATCTAACAAGTTTTTTCTTCATAATGTCACATCATCAGTAAATCAAAATTTGCCAATTCCTGAGCAGCTGTCATCGCCGTTGCTTACCTGCCGGCTTGTGGAGAGATAAAAACTGACTGCCTCCTGCAGCACTACCACCCTCTCTCCTCTATTTTCAGCATTCAGCCTTATAAACTAAACGGTATCTCTATTCCTGCGCTCGCCCCAACGTCATCGCTGTCGCTGTTGTTCGCGTTTGTGTACCACAAAGAGGTATTCAGACGAACAGACTGATACACATCGCCGCTCCAGCCTAGCTGTACACCTTTCAAAGTATCGGCATGGGGGAATGCTTTATTGATCGACTGGTTCTCAGGGTTAACTTTGGCGTAAACGAGGCGTGTACTCCAACGCTGGTTATCTTCGGTAATCAGCTCAACCTTCCCGGCAATGAGTTGACCATCCCCACCCATCGCATCCCCCAGTGGATACCCTTGTTGGTAATAACCATCTTTATAGATGTGGTGGGTATAGCTGTAATTGGTTCGGCTCATGTTGGTACGCGTGTCATGCGCTTCCACATACCAGTTAACCGCATCTTTACCCCAACCGTGGTGCCCTTCCACTCCACCAAGGAACATATTCGCGGAAGGCAGGTAGCCAGACTCATCCTCGCCGACCATTTGCCCATAGAAACTCACCGGCCACCCTAGAGTCGGCTCGAGTTTGAATTTAAAGTCAAATCCGGCCAGCTGGTTACCCGGTTCGTTATCCGTCCCGGTATTATCATGGCCAGTGAAGCCATCCCAGAAGCTGCTAAATGACTCAGGCCGCCCTTCCCCACCCCACTGCATAATGCGTGACGCGCCTAATTCTAAAGACTGGAATGGTGAAAAGGTAAAACGACCGCCGATAATTTTGGCATGGGGTACCGCGGTATATTGATTCATCTGGCTGGCGGAGATCTGGTACTGCCATGGGCCGACCCAGCGCAACCACCAGGTCTCTGGCGCTGCCTGCTCTGCGCGCTGCATCAGAAAACCGGTCATCGGCCGCATCGCATCCCCGCGGATCAAACTACCTTCATAGCCAGGCCCCCACCACTGTGGTATCTGGCCAAAGGAGAGCCACTGGTTCCAGAACTTCACCGCGCCATAGGCGCCGTTGGCGTTGAAGCGCGATCCGTTGCTGATCCGCTCTCCCCCTTCAACATTGCCCTGAAGGTGGACGTCCCACCACTCGCCGCTGTTGTTGAACGCCAGGCCTAACGAGCTATCCGCCGGCTGCGTCTGGCCAAACCCCTGCGGAGTGCCCGGCTGATCTGTTGAAGTGTAGCCGGTGACCCGGAAATCCGCTTTTAAGGCAGACAGTCTCTGGTTGATACGGGCCAGAACTACCTGCTCAGAAGAATAGGACGGTTTGGCCTTTTTCAGCGCCCGGGCAATCTCTTCCTGGCTGAGCGGCCAGGTCGACAGGCTCAGATGGATGACCCCGCGATCGGAAAGCCAGGCCAGGTCGTTACGCAAGTCGTTGTCATTTACCACTAACCCGGCTGCGTAAGCCTGGGCTCCCAGGGAGGAAAGCAAACCCAACGTCACGGCAATGCGCGCAATTTTTATCATTGTACAAGATCCATTTTCAGCCCCGCTGTCGTATCTCAATGAGAATGAGGGGAATACCAAGATAGAAAGCGCTCGCGGCACCAGCTGACTTCGCTGTGCAACACCGACGAGGCAAGTACATTTACCCTAAGCTGCTTGTTAGCCTTATAACATCCACTCAGCTCACAATGTAGGCGAATTTTACCCTACAGGCTATCGATGAGACAGGAAAGTTAATATCCAGGCGATATCAGCAGCCGCTCCTGGCCAACTTCTGAGGATATCCGTAGAAAACTGATAGATATCTAGTGAGGGCGATCATCCTGACCGGGACGATTTTTCAGCCGTTGAAGAGAACCTCTGTGCAACAGCAAGCGGCTTCAGCGACGCTACCGCCCCTGGCTTAACAGCTACCAGTGCACTGACTACCTGAACGACTTAATTTTTATCGACCTGTGAATGAATAATTGGTCAGGCCATTATTTTTGGCGGCGTTAAGTTTACGGGATTTCGGTCACAATTGGGAGTGTTGTTACCGAATATCTGCCAATTAATGCCACCTGTCGTTCTACTGACAAAAAATAAGCGGGTCACCAATTAAGATTATTCACTGATTTCCAGAGTTAGAAATCTTCCCGGTACTGCTACAACATCACACATGCAGCTAACTGACTGTAAAAAAGCGTCTTTTTCCATAGCTCATCATCATGCAAAAATCAGATGATGGCGTTATAGTCAACTACAATTTCTAATAGTTTCCTGTGTCTGGATATTCATTGAATGTGCATCAGGTAACGTCTCAGCGCATTTAAGAAACGTCTGATCAAAGCTATATCCAGGCAAATATTCAATAACAATGTAGTAGCACTTCATTATTTCATAAATATGAATTATCAATTACCGGATATATAGTAGATTATTTTCTTATTTGTTTAATTAACCGGCGAAAACTTAATTTCCCCTGTAAAACAAATGGCGATTACCAGGCCTGCTTGTGCAGATCGGTACGCGTAAAGGGTTTATCCAGCGGCCCCACCGCGGTGGCGATTTGTCCCAGCAGGGACTGAGTCGGCGCTTTGCTACCGCTATGTAAAAGGATAAGTGGAACCATCACCAGGCATGCGACACCGCCCCATGAGATATTCACGCTTTCCGGATCAGAGGTACGTTTTTGCAACACCAGGAACAAAGCGCTGCCAGCAGCGCCCAGCAGCAGGCCGGCAATCACTTCCGAGACGGAATGCGCATGGATGACCAGCCGCGAATAGCCCACCACGGCGGCCAGAACATAGCCGGTAATAACGGCCACTTTACGCAGACCGACGGAGATACGGGCGCTGAGCAGCCACAGGAAGATAGGCCAGAAGGCCGCGGAGAGCGCGGAGTGGCCGCTGAAGCCGGTGTAATCCAGCTCGCGAATACCCAGACCCCAGCCCATAAAGGCCAGTTTGGAGGCGCAGACGATAGCGCCGGTGATGCCGAACAGCAAACTCCATTGCCACGCCAGCAACCGCGACGTTTTACGCAGCATCAGGACAATAAACAGCGCCGCTGCGCTGGGCAGCAAAACAGTGCTATCGCCAAAAAATGAGATGAGTTGCCAGTTCATATACCTGTGATCCTTCGATGATGTCCACTGCCGTGCTCAGGGATTATCCGTAATGTCTGTACCAGCTCGCATGCCAATTCATTTCACATTTTTATGCATGCAAGTGAGATGTTTAAAGCGGAAACATGATCGCAGTCAAGTTTTATTTTTGGCTGACGTTGACCGCTTTCCCTGCGCTTTAGGAATTGTCGCACTAAGTGACTATTCATAAAGCATTATTGCCGCTACTCCGACCATTGCACCACAGAGGCCAGAGACAAACTACCAGAAGTCTCCGAAGCCATACGTTTCTTTACAATCGTTATAACATTCGCGTTATGAATAATTTCTGCATAACGTTATGAGCGGCAGGACGAATGTTCACGCCCTGCCCCCCGTACTACGCTAGCAATCAGGCCAGCATTTTTTTAATACTTTCGCGGAATTTGGTGCCTTCTTTCAGGTTACGCATGCCGTAGGTGACGAAGGCCTGCATGTAGCCCATTTTCTTCCCGCAGTCGTAGCTTTCGCCGGTCATCAGCATCGCGTCGACGGACTGCTTCTTCGCCAGTTCGGCAATGGCGTCGGTCAGCTGGATACGGCCCCATGCGCCCGGCTCGGTACGTTCCAGTTCGGCCCAGATATCCGCCGACAGCACGTAGCGCCCCACCGCCATCAGATCGGAGTCCAGGGTCTGCGGCTCGTCCGGTTTTTCAATAAACTCGACGATACGCGCCACCTGGCCTTCAGCCACCATCGGCTCTTTGGTCTGGATGACGGAGTATTCGGAGAGATCGCCCGGCATGCGTTTCGCCAGCACCTGGCTGCGGCCGGTCTCGTTAAAGCGGGCGATCATAGCGGCGAGGTTATAGCGCAGCGGGTCAGCGGTGCCGCCGTCAAGGATGATATCCGGCAGGACCACCACAAACGGGTTGTCGCCGACTACCGGGCGGGCGCAGAGGATGGAGTGGCCCAGGCCCAGCGGCTGCGCCTGACGCACGTTCATGATGGTCACGCCCGGCGGGCAAATGGCCTGCACTTCCGCCAGCAGCTGGCGCTTCACGCGCTGTTCCAGCAGGGCTTCCAGCTCGTAGGAGGTATCGAAGTGGTTTTCCACCGCGTTCTTCGAGGAGTGCGTCACCAGAACAATCTCTTTGATCCCGGCGGCGACGATTTCGTCAACGATGTACTGAATCATTGGCTTATCAACGATCGGCAGCATCTCCTTTGGAATTGCCTTTGTGGCCGGCAGCATATGCATGCCTAGTCCTGCGACCGGAATAACCGCTTTCAAATTCGCCATATTCATCTTCACCTGTTTGGTTGCAAAACACGCGGTTTTGCAAAATTGTACATGTCACAAATCCATTGGAACTGATAATACACGGATACTGCCCGGGCATCTGCCCGCCAAATTCTTAAATTCACTGTCACGTAAAAGAATACACACAACTCCCTTTTACCAACAGTCAGAAGTGAGAATAATCTTATTTTCGTTCAGGTTATTCAGCGGCTCGTTCCTTTGCGCCGCGCGATGTGGCTGAGAGGCCCGTCTATCGGGGTCTGTTGGCCGCCGGCCCCGCCGCGCCGCGCGTATGCCTGGAAAGAATAGATAGAGATAATAAATTTCGCCAGGCAATATATTTCAGCATAAACAGCCGGATATGACGACATATTAGCCTGAATCCGCGACGGTGAACTGCGATCCGCCCTATTCTGCACTCACTTCATAATATGAATTATGCCGGTTTTGTGAGCGGGCTTCGCGCTTCGCTTCTGCTCTGCGCATCCGCGCTCGCCGTGACGAACCTCGGGAGAAAGCCCTTTTGCCGCCCTCGCTGAAACGCAGCGGAAAAAGTTCTGATATCGGCAAGCTTATTCCATGGTCGCCGCCATGGTATTATTTTTTCACTGTTCTTTTCCGGAACATAATTCTTATCGGTTCGCTTAATCCGCTGGAAATATATCCACCCACGGCAGGGCGATATCCGCGTCGTTATTGCATTTTAGACTCATCTTATCCATGATCGTGGTAACACATACCGCAGTCGTACAGGTTTTAATACATATGGAATGGATTGCCGATCCGTCAATCTGGGCAGGTCTCGTCACGCTGGTGGTTATCGAACTGGTGTTGGGTATCGATAACCTGGTCTTTATCGCTATCCTCGCCGAGAAGCTCCCTCCCGCCCAGCGCGACCGCGCGCGGATCACTGGCCTGATGCTGGCGATGGTCATGCGTCTTCTGCTGCTGGCCTCTATCTCCTGGCTGGTCACCCTGACCAAACCGCTGATTGTTTTTCACGACTTCAGCTTTAGCGCTCGCGATTTAATTATGCTGTTTGGCGGCCTGTTTCTGCTGTTTAAAGCGACCGTCGAGCTTAATGAGCGGCTGGAGGGGAAAGACAGCGATAACCCCACCCAGCGCAAAGGGGCGAAATTCTGGGCCGTCGTGGCGCAGATCGTGGTGCTCGACGCCATCTTCTCGCTTGACTCGGTGATCACCGCCGTCGGCATGGTCGATCACCTGGCGGTGATGATGGCCGCGGTGGTTATCGCCATCAGCCTGATGCTGATGGCCAGCAAGGCGCTGACGCGCTTCGTTAACAGCCACCCGACCATCGTGATCCTCTGTCTAAGCTTCCTGCTGATGATCGGCTTCAGCCTGATTGCTGAAGGCTTCAGCTTTATCATTCCGAAAGGCTATTTATATGCGGCCATTGGCTTCTCGGTCATGATTGAAGCGCTTAATCAGCTGGCGCAGTTTAACCGCCGTCGCTTCCTCTCCGCCAATATGACGCTGCGTCAGCGCACTACCGAGGCGGTGATGAATCTGCTGAGCGGGCAGAAAGAAAAAGCTGAACTGGATGCTGACACGGCGTCGCTGGTCGCCGATCAGGATCAACATCCACTGTTTAATCCGCAGGAAAGACTGATGATTGAGCGGGTGCTGAACCTTAATCAGCGCAGCGTCAGCAGTATTATGACGTCGCGCCATGATATCGAGCGCATCAACCTTAGCGCGCCGGAGGAAGAGATCCGCAGCCTGGTGGAGAAAAATCAGCATACCCGGCTGGTGGTCACCGGCGGGAAGGATAATGAAGATCTGCTGGGGGTGGTGCATGTTATTGACCTGCTCCAGCAGTCCCTGCGTCAGGAGCCGCTGGATCTGCAGGCGCTGGTGCGTCAACCGCTGGTCTTCCCGGAGGGGCTGCCGCTCCTCTCGGCGCTCGAGCAGTTCCGCCAGGCCCGCACCCATTTTGCCTTTGTGGTCGATGAGTTTGGCTCCGTCGAGGGGATTGTGACCCTCAGCGACGTGATGGAGACCATCGCCGGCAATCTGCCCAATGAGGTGGAGGAGATCGATGCCCGGCACGATATTCAGCATCATCAGGACGGTTCGTGGACGGTCAATGGTCATATGCCGCTGGAGGACCTGGTGCAGTACGTTCCGCTGCCGCTGGATGATAAACGTGAGTATCACACCGTTGCCGGTCTGTTGATGGAGTATTTGCAGCATGTGCCGCAGGTGGGGGAGACCATTGAGATTGACGGTTATACCCTGCGCACGCTGCAGGTCGACAGCCATCGGGTGCAGAAGGTGCAGATCGTCCCGCCGGTAAAGCAGGATGAGCTGGATTATGAGGTGTAATCGTCAGGCATAAAACGGCCCGGGGTATCCCGGGCCGTAAAATTGATAGCCAGATATCCTGTTTAATGCCTGATGGCGCTTCGCTTATCAGGCCTACGGGATGGCGAACTAATCGGGGTATGACACCCACCGTATAATCCAGACCGGGCCAGGCGTAGCTGCCACACTGCCTGATGGCGCTTCGCTTATCAGGCCTACGGGATGGCGAACTAATCGGGGTATGACACCCACCGTATAATCCAGACCGGGCCAGGCGTAGCTGCCACACTGCCTGATGGCGCTTCGCTTATCAGGCCTACATTAAGTGGCGACGCAAACGAATGATATTGCGCACATCCCAGGCCGGGTCAGGCGCAGCCGCCACCCGGCATCATTGTGACATTAAGCTTTGACGATAAACACAGCCCGGAAACTTCCGGGCCGCGGTGGTAGGAATTACAGCTTATCAAGCAGCTTTTTGGCATCGTTGCCGTCTTTGCTGCCTTTATTACGTTCAACCCAGTCGTTGAGGCGCTGCTTCGCTTCATCCTGCAGCTGTTTGCGCAGGATCTGGTCGACCTGCAGACTGTAGCTCAGCGACTGCCACTCGCCGTAAATGCGCAGCGGGATAGCGGTCTGTTTCAGGCGGTCGATAAGCTTGCCCTCCCCTTTCCAGCCGCCGAGCACGCGCACGTTGAAGCGCATATCGCAGTTCTCTTTCTGCAGATCGAGCTGTCCTTCGCCGGTCATCGCCATCACGTCGGACTGCCCCTGCAGGCGGTTCAGCGTCACCAGCCCGTTATCCAGCGTCAGCCGGCTGCTCACGGAATCCAGGCGGGTGGCATTGTCGTAATTTTCCTGCGCCCGCACGTTGGTGCTGCGCTCCACGGCCTGCTGCACAAGCTGCTGGAAGTTCAGCCCCTCGGTGCGGGTATCGGCCATCTGCAGCTGAGCCTGTCCCTGCCAGTGGCGACGGAAATCATCGGCGTCAATGCGCGTTCCGGAAAATTCGCCGCTCAGCGACAGCTTGCCGGTCAGGTTTAAGGAATAGTTAAAGGCTTTGATCAGCGAACCGATCTCCACATTCTGCAGCGCCGGCTGGAACGTCGCCAGCGGCGTGTCGCCGCGGGCATCCAGGGTGCCAGGGAGAGAGAGCTGCCCGCCGTCAAGATTGCCCTGCATTTTGCTGACCGTCAGCAGCCCCTGCTGGTTGCTGATTTCGCTCTGCACCTGGGTGAAGTTCAGACCGCGCCACTGCAGCTGGTCGGCGCTCAGGGCCATTCGGCCGTTGAAGCCGCGCAGGCTCTGGTAATCTTCGCGCTCATCGCTGTCGGCGATCACCGGGCGCAGCGGTCGCGTCTGACTCTGGCCCTGCTGACTGGCGCTACTGTCCGTCGCCGGCGACCTTTGCGCCAGCAGACTATCGAGATCGAGAGTGGTGGCGTGCAGATCCAGCGACCAGTCCGGGCGGTCTCCCAGCACCACGCTGCCGCTGCCGGTAACGGTGCTGCGGTTAGCCATCAGATTCAGGTTGTCAAAACGCAGGGTCTTGTCATCTTCCTGCCAGCTGGCCTGCAGACTCCCCTGACCATTAATGCCGTCCGGTGGCAGCTCGGCGCCGCGCAGCTGCCAGCTAAGCTGGGTAAAGTCGGCTTTTAAGGAGTGCGGATAATCGCCGCCCTGCACGGTGGCGGAGAAGTTCAGCGCCAGGTCGCGCTGGTCGCGGTTCACTCGGCCGGAGAAATCCACGGTGGCCCGGTGATTCTCATCCTGCTCCATCTGCAGACGGATATCGCGCACGGTCACCTGCTCGCCGTTCTCGTGCTGGAAGAAGAGCACGCTGTCGGCCACCTGCAGCTGACGCACATCGTAGGACCATCCGCGATCCTCCGGGGCCAGCGGCAGGGTGTTGTCATGCGGCACCACCGGCGCTGAGCTGTCGCGAATCGCCTCGGTTTTCGGGGTCAGCTGGATCACCGCGCCCTTGAGCATCACCTGCTTCACCTGCAGCTGATGCGAGAGCAGCGGCAGCAGCGCCACGTCGAGGCGCATATTGTCGGCGCGGATCACCGGCTCTTCGGCGCCTCGGGCGGTCAGCGTCATCCGTCCGCTGAGAATGCTGAGCTGCGGCCAGACGTGCCAGCGCAGCGGGCCATCAAGGTCAAGCTGATAACCGCTGCGCTCTGCCACCTCATGCACCATATAGGCGCGAAAATCGTTGGGATTGACCAGCAATACCAACGAGGTAAGCCCGGCGACAATGACCGCCAGCAGGATCATCAGCGTTGTCAGTATTCGTCTCATGGCACCCTCAGCAACACCCCGTTGACGTTATCAATCCTTGTCGATTCGGCTCGCCACCGCGCCCTGCTGGTCGCGATATTTGGCGTCTTCACGGCGGTTATACGGCCGGGCCGCCGGGCCCGATAACGGTTCAAAGCTCAGCGCGCCGATGGGCATCCCCGGGCGTAGCGCCAGCGGCAGCTTGCCGGAGTTGTAAAACTCAAGCACGATGCAGCCGGACCACCCTGGATCGATACGGTGCGCGGTAACGTGCACCATCAGCCCCAGGCGCGCCAGCGAGGAGCGTCCGTCCAGCCAGCCTACCAGGTCGGCAGGCAGGGTGACAGACTCGTAGGTCACCGCCAGCGCCAGTTCGCCCGGATGCAGGAAAAAGGCCTCCCCTTCCGGCAGGACGATCTCTTCGCTCATCACCCGGTCCAGCGCGGCGCTGACCTCGGCCTTCGGGCCGCTTAAATCGATAAACGGCGCCGTGTGGCCACGGAAGGTGCGAAATTTATTACCCAGCCGTACATCAACCGTCGCGCCATTAATACGCTCAACGGGCGGACGCGGATTGATGGCGAGTCGCCCTTCATCCAACCAGGCTTCGATATCTCGGTCACACAGACGCATGGGCTTTCTCCTTATAAGGCTGCTTCCCGCACGCTTCGCGGCGGAGAGGGCAACAGGGCTACTCTTTGCACGTTACACAATTCGGCCAGGTTATTCAAAGAACTGACTGATTTTGGCCTTCAGAATATCAATAGCGATGCGGTTTTTGCCGCCGCGCGGCACGATGATGTCGGCATACTGCTTCGACGGTTCAATAAACTGCAGGAACATCGGGCGCACGGTTTTCTGATACTGGGCCATCACCGAGTCCATGGAGCGGCCGCGCTCGTTAACGTCGCGCTTAATACGGCGCATCAGGCAAATATCGAGAGGGGTGTCGACGAAAATAGAGAAGTTGAGCTCGTTACGCAGGCGCGCATCGGTCAGCAGCAGGATCCCTTCAAGGATAATCACCTTCTTCGGCTCGACGTGAATGGTGTTCGGCGTGCGGGTATGCTCGACGTAGCTATATACCGGCAGTTCAATCGGCTGGCCGCTTTTCAGCATCTGCAAATGCTGGAACAACAGACTGTGGTCCATTGAGCTCGGGTGGTCATAGTTGGTTTTGACGCGCTCTTCCATCGACAGATGGCTTTGATCTTTGTAATAGCTGTCTTCCGGAATGACGCCAATATGTTCGTCGCCAACTTGTTCACGCAATTCGCGATAGAGAGTACTGGCGATAAGACTTTTGCCAGAAGCCGATGCGCCGGCGATGCCTACAATGACGCACTGATGGGACATATCAGTCATAAATTTTTGCGACCTGATTAACCTGGATAGAGATGGAGGGTGGCGGCGGACCGCCAAACGCGGCAATTATAGGGATTTCAGCGTCCCGATACCAGTGGTATGCGCCCCGGGCGGCTATTCCGCCGCCGGCGCCCAGTCATCGGTATACCAGATATGCAACAGCGCGTAGGATCGCATCGGCTGCCAGCGGCGGGCATAGCGGGCGATGGCGGCCGGGGTCATTCCCGGAAAGCGCTGTTTAATCAGGTAATCATCCGGCAAAAAGATATCTTTCGCCTGCCAGCCGCGCAGGGCAAAGTAGTTTGCCGTCCAGCGGCCAATCCCGGGCAGGGTCTGCAGTTGACGCAGCCCGGCGTCAATATCCGCCGGCGCCGTCAGGGGCAGCTCGCCGCTGAGCGCCGCCCGGGCGAGGTGGATCAGCGCCTCCGCGCGGCGAAGCGGCATCCCCAGCGCCTTAAGCGCCTGCGGATCGGCCCGGGACAGGGCCTCTGGCGTCGGGAACAAAACAGAGCCGGGCGCCTCCTCCAGCGGTTCGCCCCAGCCAGCCGCCACTTTGGCGGTGAGCCGGGCGGCCATCGCCACGCTCACCAGCTGGCCCAGCACCGCCCGCACCGCCTGCTCGAAGGCATCCAGCGCCCCCGGCAGGCGCAGCCCCGGCCGCGCCTGGGCCAGAGAGCCCAACGCCCTGGCGACCTGCCGCGGGTCGCAGGCTAAATCAAACAGCTGGCCAATTCGCGCATAGCAGATCTCCGCCACCGGTTGCAGCCCCGGGGAGAGGGTCACCCGCAGGCCCTGCGCCTCTTCGTCCGGCGCCAGATGAATCAGCCCGCGGTGGCCTTCCACGCCAAAGCTGCGGCTGTAGCCCCCATCGTGAAAACGCTCGACGCCGGCGACCGCGCGCGCCTGCAGAAAACCAACCATCCATGCCCAGTCATAGGGCGGGGTCCAGGGTAACAGCACCATAAGCTCTCCTTTATATAGCGTTTCAATGATAGTCGCCCTTGACCATCAGCGCCTTGCTTTTAAATTCCGGTTGTCGGCATGGCGACGATCCGCTAAAGTCGCCCCCCTTCTTCACCGGCATGGGGATTTTGCAGACGATGTTTATTGGTTTTGACTACGGCACCGCCAACTGTTCGGTGGCCGTGATGCGGGAAAACACCCTTCAGCTGTTGACACTGGAAAACGGCAGCGCCCTGCTGCCCTCGATGCTCTGCGCGCCAACGCGCGAAGCGGTCAGCGAGTGGCTCTATCGCCATCATGATGTCCCCACCCACAGCGACGAAAACCAGGCGCTGCTGCGTCGGGCCATCGCCGCCAACCGCGACGAAGACATCGAGGTGCTGCGCAACAGCGTGCAGTTCGGTCTCGCCTCGCTGCATCAGTATGTTGAAGATCCGGAAGAGGTCTACTTCGTTAAATCGCCAAAATCCTTCCTCGGCGCCAGCGGGCTGAAGCCGCAGCAGGTGGCCCTGTTTGAAGACCTGGTCTGCGCCATGATGCTGCACATCAAACTGCAGGCCGAAAGCCAGCTTCCCGAGCAGATCGACCAGGCGGTGATTGGCCGACCGATTAACTTCCAGGGCCTCGGCGGCGACGACGCGAACGCCCAGGCGCAGGGGATCCTTGAGCGGGCGGCTCTCCGCGCCGGTTTCCGCGATGTGGTTTTCCAGTTTGAACCGGTTGCCGCCGGGCTCGATTTCGAAGCGACCCTCAGTGAAGAAAAGCGGGTGCTGGTCGTCGATATCGGCGGTGGGACCACCGACTGTTCCTTGCTATTGATGGGCCCGCAGTGGCGGGAGCGCGCCGACCGCCAGCAGAGCCTGCTCGGCCACAGCGGCTGCCGCATCGGCGGTAACGATCTCGACATTGCCCTGGCCTTCAAATGCCTGATGCCCCTCCTCGGCATGGGCGGCGAAACGGAGAAAGGCACCGCGCTGCCGATCCTTCCGTGGTGGAACGCGGTGGCCATCAACGACGTGCCGGCGCAGAGCGATTTCTACAGCACCGCCAACGGCCGTCTGCTTAACGATCTGCTGCGCAGCGCCCGGGATGCCGACAAGGTGGCTCTGCTGCTGAAGGTCTGGCGCCAGCGTCTCAGCTATCGTCTGGTGCGCAGCGCCGAAGAGAGCAAAATCGCCCTCTCCAGCGCCGCCAGCGTCGAAACCGCGCTGCCGTTTATTCAGGACGAGCTGGCCACCGCCATCGCCCAGCAGGGTCTGGAAGCCGCGCTGGATCAACCGTTGACCCGCATTATGGAACAGGTGCAGCTCGCGCTCGACAGCAGCCAGACCACCCCGGACGTGATCTATCTTACCGGCGGCAGTGCCCGCTCGCCGCTGATCAAAAAGGCGCTGACCGCCCAGTTGCCGGGGATTCCGCTGGCCGGTGGCGATGATTTTGGCTCGGTAACCGCCGGGCTGGCCCGCTGGGCGCAGGTGGTTTTCCGCTAACCCCAGCCCACCGCCGCCGCGCAGCAGGTCTGTCCTGATCCTGCCGATGCAGATTACGCTGGAATATTCCTGGTCTCCCACGCAAAATGGCCTGTTCGTCCGGACAGGCCTGTCCACTTTTCCCCCCTTCCGGGGGCGTATTATCCATACCGTAGCCAGATGTCTGCGGTCTGTATCGTTGGCATGCCGCAAGGGGGCGTGATTGAAAAGGGTGTCTGCGATCTTCGCAGCGGTCCGGCGTTGCCGGCCGCAGTTCCTGGCAGGCTGGCTGCTCAGTTGTGGATTATTCTTGCTGCTGGTCGCCCCGCAGGCTCAGGCGGCGACGCGCCAGGTGGGCATAGATATTCCGGTCCAGTGGTACGCGGACGCCAGCGGCCAGATGACCCTCGATCGCTTCGCCGCCCTGCCCATCGACCAGCTCGCCACCACCCGGCAGATCCCCTCCTTTGGTTATTCGCGAAAAACCTGGTGGCTGCGCAGCGAACTGCCGGGAACGTGGTTTGCCGGGGAGCCGCGCTGGATGCAGCTGGGCCCCTCTTTTGTCGACCATCTGACTATTTACTATCGGCCTCTGGGCAGCGATGCCCCCTGGGCACAGCGCACCTTTGGCGACCGCGACGTCGCCCGCGAGAGCGATCTGCACTACCGGGAAAGCGTGCTGATCCTCCCCCCGCCGCCGACCGCCGCCGGCTATGAGGTAGTCTTTCGCCTGCAGAGCACCAGCACTCTGATCCTGCTGGCCTCGCTCTCTTCGCCGCAGGAATTTGTGCAGCGAGCGACCGCCGACACCGCTTTCTGGAGCTTCTACTTCGGCCTGGCCGCTGTCGCCAGCGGTGTGGCGCTTTGGCTGGCGCTGGCCCTGCGCCGGCGTCTGCTATGGGGCATCTGTCTTTTCTCGCTCAATTATCCGCTGGTGGCCGCTCTGCACGGCTTCCCGGAGTGGTTCTTCGGCCACGCCGCGCTGCCCTTCCAGGATTTTATGATCAGTAGCCTCTCGCTGTTCAGCTATGCTACCGCCCTCTGGCTGCATAGCGAGATTTTTGATCTGAAGAAGAATATGCCGCGGCTTCATCAGCTACTGATCGCCGCGGTGGTGCTCAACCTGGTGCTGCAGGTCAGTATTCCGCTCGGGTTTTACGGCTTCGCGATGCAGATTGAAGGGGTAGTATTCATCATTATCACCCCGGTGCTGCTGTTCACCTCCTGGTGGCTGTGGCGCAAAAAAGCTATCGACCGTACCACCCTGCTGCTGGGTCTGCTGCCGCCGTTCTATGTCGTCGCCGCGGTGCTGGTGCAGTTGTCGATCCATGGGATTATCCCGTTCCATATGGCGATCTATTCCCTCTGGCAGTACGCGCTGATCGTCCACATCATTACGGTGCTGATCATTGCCATCCTGCGGGTCCGTGCTGAAAACCGCCAGCTGGAGCAGAAGCAGCGCCTGGCGCGCGAACTGCAGATTGAGCGTGAAGCCAGCTTCCACCAGCGGCAGTTTATGGGCATGGTGGCGCACGAATTCCGCACCCCGCTGGCGGTGATCCAGGCTGCGCTGGAGAATCTTCGCCTCTCGGCGGCCTCGACCAGCCAGGAGGCGCGCTTCGATCGCATCGGCCGCGCCGCCACCCGCCTGGTGCAGCTCACCGATAACTGCCTTGCCGACGCCCGGCTCGCCTCCCACGATCTGCACGTCGAGCGCCAGCAGACCGCCCTGCTGACGGTGATCAACATGGCCGCCTCGGTGGTGGCCATCTCCCATGATCACTACCTGAACATCCGCCAGCACGGCGCGGTGGAAAGCCCGCAGCTGCAGGCCGATGCCGGCCTGCTGTGCATCGCCATCGCTAATCTGCTGGATAACGCCGTCAAATATTCGCCCCCCGGTGAAATCGCCATCGATATTCATTCCGATGCCGGGCAAACGGAGCTACGCATTCGCGACCACGGCCCGGGACTCCCCGCCGGACAGGCGGAACTGATCTTTGAGCGCTACCGCCGCGGCGAGCACACATCGCCGGTGCCAGGCGGCACCGGTCTCGGACTGTATGTTGCGCGTCAGATAGTGCAGGCTCATGATGGCAAACTGTGGCTGGCCGAGCATGGCCCGGACGGCTGCACCTTTATTCTCACCCTCCCCACGGTTGCTTAAGAGGAGAACGACGTATGGCTTTACGGCTGGCGATAATTGAAGATAACGCCGATCTGCTGGATGAACTGCTGGCCTGGCTGGGCTATCGCGGCTTCGAGGTGTGGGGGACGCGTAGCGCCGAAGCCTTCTGGCGGCAACTGCACAGCCATCCGGTGGATATCGTGCTGGTTGATATCGGCCTGCCCGGCGAGGATGGCTTCAGCGTACTGAACTATCTGCATGAGCTGGGGCACTACGGTCTGGTGGTGGTCAGCGCCCGCGGTCAGCAACAGGATAAACTGCAGGCGCTGAGCCTTGGGGCCGATGCCTATCTGATCAAACCGGTAAACTTCGCCCATCTTGCCGAGACCCTCACCGCCCTCGGCGCGCGCCTGCGCCAGGACCGTCCGGCGGCTCCGCCTGCGGAGGCGATCGGCACGCCGCCGGCCGTCTCCCCCGGCAGCTGGCGTCTGCAAGAGGATAAACTGATTTCACCCGACGCCCGGACGCTGGAGTTAACCCAGCAGGAATATCGCCTGGTGGAGCTCCTGATGCGCAATCGCAACGAAGTGTGCAGCAAACTGGATCTCCATGCCTGCCTGTTTTCCCATGAAAGCGAGCCTGACCTGCACCGGATCGACGTGGTGGTTAGCCGCCTGCGTCACAAGGCACGCCAGCAGGGGATCCACCTGCCCGTTCGCGCAATCTTTGGTAAGGGACTGGCCTTTATTTCCTGAACGACGGGGCGTGTCGGCGGCCGCGCGGGATATAAAAAACTCGTAAGTGTTAATTTTTCTCATTTTCTGAGAGAAATGAGAGGAATGAGACTGACGATGACCTTAAGAACTTTCTTATAGTGCTAGCACATCAGGATGATGGCGTAAGATTTTCACGGGACAGAAAAGCATATAACAAAACGTATTAGCCGTTCGCGGCAAATTCTGACACCATGCAACACAATCAGGGTAAAAACGATGGCCATGCAAACGTGGTTAGTTTTATTGCTATGCATTTTTTTCTTCAGCATCTCTGTATACAGTTTTATTTCCTATCTGAAAGACAGGAGGCGGCAGAAATTGACTTTTAACGATAAGCGTTCGATGCGTCGTAAATAATTCACTTTAAAATAATAAAAAATTATTGTAGATACTTTTATATCTTCAACACACCGCATACGCCCGGAGGATTTGTCACAGCATGGCGTTATGTTTTGCGTAAGGAAATAACGCCATGAGAAACATTAATGTCACCATCAACACCCGCAACGCCTTTGTCCGTGAATCGCTGGTGGCCATGGTCAATGACCTCACCCGGGGCGATCTGCGGGCGCGTTTTTCCTGGCGTAACACCGATCTGTCAGCTGAAGATATCATTATCTGCGAAGTGTTCCCCGGGGAAATATACCTGTGTAATACCCTGATTAAGAACAGAAAAAGAGGAAGCTCGCTGATTATCCTCCATAGCTATGACCAGCTGCCGGAAGATGAGTTCATGATTAACTGCCTGAAAGGGGTCATTTTTGTTTCGTTAAAAACGGCCAGTATTCCGCAATTGCTGACGATCATTAAAAACGAGCTTCAGCATTGTATGACCCCCACGGCTACCGACGCCGCAGGCCGGGAACTCAGCTGCGCCAGCTGTCCGCATCGCGTGTTATCACGATCGCAGACCGCCGTAGTGCACGGTATTCTCGAAGGGCTGGATATGAGTAAAATCGCCGCCCTGCAGCGTGTGAGTCCCCGCACCGCCGCCTATCATAAGAATAAGATCATGGAAAAATACAGCCTGAATAATAATCATGAATTTTTCCAGTTTATGAATCTTTTACGAGAGCGCTGGTAGGCAAACAGCAGCACAAAAAAATAAGATATTGACCTGGCAATATTGTCGGAAATCCGAAAATAGTCGCAGGATGCTAAAAAATATCCAGCGCTGGCGGACATAACGTTAAACTCTGACGCTTCCTCGGTATAAAGACGTTACCGCCCGTCTTTATATAATAAAAAACACGCTACACGAGGAAAACTGATACTTCGTCACATTGCCCCTGACGTGCCTGTCAGGGGTCTTTTTTCCGTGTGGAATAGCGCCCTCAGTGAAAGGGCGCGGCAGGATCAGGCTTCCGCTTTCTCCACTTCCCAGTCCGGCTGCGCTTCCTCGTCGGTCAGCAACCCTTCATTTTTCGACAGCATCGCGGTGGCGATGCCATTACCCAGCACGTTGATGGCAGAGCGCCCCATGTCGAGGAAATGGTCGATACCCATCAGCAGCAGGATCCCGGCGACCGGTATATTGAAGCTGGGGATCGTCGCCGCCAGCACCACCAGCGCCGAACGCGGCACCCCGGCGATACCTTTCGAGGCCAGCATCAGGGTCAGCATCATGACCGTAATCTCGCTAAAGCTCAGCGGCACGTTATAGGCCTGGGCGATAAACATCGCGGCGAAGGAGCAGTAGACCATCGATCCAACGAGGTTGAACGAGTAGCCAATCGGCAGGACGAACGAGACGATATTGCGCGAACAGCCAAACTTCACCAGTCGCTCGAGGGTCTTCGGATAAGCCGCTTCCGAGCTGCTGGTGGTAAAGGCCACCAGCACCGGATCTTTCAGCATGTTCAGCAGGCGGAAAACCTCTTTTTTCAGCACCATATAGCCGACGGCAATTAGCACCGCGCTGGTCAACAGCACCGCCAGGTAGTAGCCGCCGATGAACGAAGCATAGTTGAGCAGGATCCCCAGCCCCTGGGAGGCAATCACCGACGAGATGGCGGCGAAGATGGCCAGCGGCGCAACGTACATCACATAGCCCGTCACCTTCAGCATAATGTGCGACACCACGTTAAGGGCCGCCACCAGCGGAGCATTAAACTTCTCCCCCAGCGACGCGCCGGCGATGCCGAAGAACATCGAGAACACCACGATCTGCAGGATCTCGTTGTTGGCCATCGCCTCGGTGATGCTGGTGGGGATAGTGTGCGACAGGAACCCTTTCAGGCTCATGCCGCTGACCGCCAGGCCGGTATCCACCGCCTCTTTCGGCACCGCCAGGTTTAACCCGACGCCCGGGTGCTGGAAGGTGACGATCACCAGCCCGACGAGAATGGATAATACCGAGGAGGTGATGAACCAGACCATCGCCTTGCCGCCTACCCGGCCGATGGTCGCTGTCTCGCCGAGGCGCATAATGCCGACCGTCAGGGTGCTGAACACCAACGGCGCGATGACCATTTTGATTAACCGCAGAAACAGATCGGTGAGCAGCGTAATATTGTCCGCCCAGGCGGAGACGGTGGTTGGCGTCGCGTAGGCATGGATAGCCGCGCCGGAGAGGATCCCCATCAGCATAAAAACGACGATGAAGAGCGTGAGTTTGTTTGCGTTTGCCACAGCAATGACCCCTGATTATTTAACACGTTGATTTTTAAGTGCATATTTTATTATTATGGGAATGCACTGATTTATTCACCGCATAAATCTAATTAAAGCCCCCGCGGATACAACTATTTTTTGCTTTTTTAAACTAAAAGTTGATATCACCCCGGATATCGGCCGCGGGAGCGCCCGGCGTCGCGGCGGTTATCCAGACATTTCTCAACCTTCTTTTCATAATTCCTCCATTTTTACGGCCCCTTCCCTCACTAAACTAGTATCATTCAGCGAAACGCTTCAGGATGAGACCGTAAACTAATGAAAGGCAGTAACATACGTCGTTGGGGCGCCGCGCTGGCGGTAGTGATTATCGCCGGGGCCGCCTACTGGTTCTGGCACGATCGCGGGACGAGCGGCAGCGGGGCTCCCGCCGCCGGGCAGGGCCCGCAGGGGCCGGGCGGCGCACGCCATGGCCGCTTTGGCGCCGCGCTGGCGCCGGTGCAGGCGGCCACCGCCACCGAAGAAGCGGTCCCGCGCTATCTCACCGGGCTGGGTACGGTGACGGCGGCCAACACCGTCACCGTCCGCAGCCGGGTCGACGGCCAACTGCTGAGCCTTCACTTCCAGGAGGGACAGCAGGTCAAAGCCGGCGACCTGCTGGCGCAGATCGACCCCAGCCAGTTTAAAGTCGCCCTCGCCCAGGCGCAGGGTCAGCTGGCGAAAGATCAGGCCACCCTTGCCAACGCCCGCCGCGATCTCGCTCGTTACCAGCAGCTGGTGAAGACCAACCTCGTCTCCCGCCAGGAGCTCGACACTCAGCAGTCGCTGGTGGTGGAATCCGCCGGCACGGTGAAAGCTGATGAAGCGGCCGTCGCCAGCGCCCAACTGCAGCTCGACTGGACCCGCATTACCGCGCCAATTGACGGCCGCGTCGGCTTAAAGCAGGTCGATATCGGCAACCAGATCTCCAGCGGGGATACCACCGGGATCGTGGTCCTTACCCAGACGCACCCGATCGACGTGGTCTTTACCCTGCCGGAAAGCAGCATCGCCACGGTGGTGCAGGCGCAGAAAGCGGGCAAAGCGCTCAGCGTCGAAGCCTGGGATCGCACCAATAAGCAGAAAATCAGCGTCGGCGAGCTGCTGAGCCTCGACAACCAGATCGATGCGACCACCGGAACCATCAAGCTGAAGGCGCGCTTTAGCAATCTGGACGACGCGCTGTTCCCCAATCAGTTCGTTAACGCCCGCCTGCTGGTGGACACCCAGCAGAACGCGGTGGTGATCCCTGCCGCCGCGCTGCAGATGGGCAACGAAGGGCATTTCGTATGGGTGCTGAACGATGAGAATAAGGTCAGCAAACACAGCGTGACGCCCGGCATCCAGGACAGCCAGAAAGTAGTCATCAGCGCCGGGCTTTCCGCCGGAGATCGCGTGGTCACCGACGGGATTGATCGCCTGACCGAGGGAGCGAAGGTGGAAGTTGTCACCGCCAGCAGCGGCGAGCAGGCGCAGCCCGCCCCGCGCCAGAGCGGTAAACACGGAGCGCGTTCCTGATGCAGGTGTTACCCCCAGGCCGCACCGGCGGCCCGTCCCGGCTGTTTATTATGCGTCCGGTGGCCACCACTCTGCTGATGGTGGCGATCCTGCTGGCCGGGATCATCGGCTACCGCTTTCTGCCGGTCTCCGCCCTGCCGGAGGTCGATTACCCGACCATTCAGGTAGTCACCCTCTATCCGGGCGCCAGCCCGGACGTGGTGACCTCCGCCATCACCGCCCCGCTGGAGCGCCAGTTCGGCCAGATGTCAGGCCTCAAGCAGATGTCGTCGCAAAGCTCCGGCGGCGCCTCGGTAGTCACGCTGCAGTTCCAGCTGACCCTGCCGCTGGACGTCGCCGAGCAGGAAGTGCAGGCGGCCATTAACGCCGCCACCAACCTGCTGCCGAGCGATCTGCCCAACCCGCCGGTCTACAGCAAGGTGAACCCGGCGGATCCGCCGATCATGACTCTCGCCGTCACCTCCTCCGCCATCCCGATGACCCAGGTTGAGGACATGGTGGAGACCCGGGTGGCGCAGAAGATCTCCCAGGTTTCCGGCGTCGGTCTGGTGACCCTCGCCGGCGGCCAGCGCCCGGCGGTGCGGGTGAAGCTTAACGCCCAGGCCATCGCCGCCCTCGGCCTGACCAGCGAAACCGTGCGCACCGCTATCACCAGCGCCAACGTTAACTCCGCGAAAGGCAGCCTCGACGGTCCGGCCCGCGCGGTGACGCTTTCCGCTAACGATCAGATGCAGTCCGCTGAGGATTATCGCCGGCTGATTATCGCTTATCAGAACGGGGCGCCGATCCGGCTCGGCGATGTCGCCAGCGTCGAACAAGGGGCCGAAAACAGCTGGCTGGGGGCGTGGGCCAACCAGCAGCGGGCCATCGTGATGAACGTCCAGCGCCAGCCGGGGGCCAACATCATCGACACCGCCGACAGCATTCGCCAGATGCTGCCGCAGCTCACCGAGAGCCTGCCGAAATCGGTGAAGGTGCAGGTCCTCTCCGACCGGACCACCAACATCCGCGCCTCGGTGCGCGACACCCAGTTTGAGCTGATGCTGGCCATCGCCCTGGTGGTGATGATCATCTATCTGTTCCTGCGCAACGTGCCGGCGACCATTATTCCCGGCGTCGCGGTGCCGCTATCGCTGGTGGGCACTTTCGCGGTGATGGTGTTCCTCGACTTCTCGATCAACAACCTGACGCTGATGGCCCTGACCATCGCCACCGGCTTCGTGGTGGATGACGCCATCGTGGTGATCGAGAACATCTCGCGCTATATCGAAAAAGGCGAGAAGCCGCTGGCCGCCGCGCTGAAGGGCGCGGGGGAGATCGGCTTCACCATCATCTCCCTCACCTTCTCGCTGATCGCGGTGTTGATCCCGCTGCTGTTTATGGGCGATATCGTCGGCCGCCTGTTACGCGAATTCGCCGTCACCCTTGCCGTCGCTATTCTTATCTCGGCGGTGGTCTCCCTGACCCTGACGCCGATGATGTGCGCCCGTATGCTAAGCCACGAATCGCTGCGTAAGCAGAACCGATTCTCGCGAGCCAGCGAGCGTTTCTTTGAACGGGTGATCGCCGTCTACGGCCGCTGGCTGAGCCGGGTGCTGAATCATCCGTGGCTGACGCTCGGCGTCGCCCTGAGCACCCTGGCGCTGTCGATTATCCTGTGGGTCTTTATCCCGAAAGGCTTTTTCCCGATCCAGGATAACGGCATTATCCAGGGCACCCTCCAGGCGCCGCAGTCGGTCTCCTTCGCCAGCATGGCCGAGCGCCAGCGGCAGGTGGCCAGCATTATCCTTAAGGATCCGGCGGTGGAGAGTCTGACCTCCTTCGTCGGCGTCGACGGCACCAACCCGGCGCTGAACAGCGCCCGCCTGCAGATCAACCTCAAGCCGCTGGACGAACGCGACGACCGTGTCCAGACGGTGATTAGCCGTCTGCAGCAGGCGGTGGACGGCGTCCCCGGCGTGGCGCTCTACCTGCAGCCGACCCAGGACCTGACCATCGACACCACGGTGAGCCGCACCCAGTATCAATTCACCCTGCAGGCAAACTCCCTCGAGGCGCTGAGCACCTGGGTGCCGCCGCTGCTCAGCCGCCTGCAGGCCCAGCCGCAGCTGGCCGACGTCAGCAGCGACTGGCAGGACAAAGGCCTGGCCGCCTATATCAAGGTGGATCGCGACAGCGCCAGCCGCCTCGGCATCTCAATGGCCGATGTCGATAACGCGCTGTACAACGCCTTCGGCCAGCGGCTGATCTCCACTATTTACACTCAGGCGAATCAGTATCGCGTGGTGCTCGAGCAGGATACCGAGGCGACGCCGGGCCTGGCGGCGCTGGAGAATATCCGCCTCACCAGCAGCGACGGCGGCATCGTGCCGTTGACCGCCATCGCCACGGTGGAGCAGCGCTTTACCCCGCTGTCGGTGAACCACCTCGATCAGTTCCCGGTGACCACCATCTCGTTTAACGTCCCGGACAACTACTCGCTGGGCGAAGCGGTGGAGGCGATCCTCGCCGCCGAACAGTCGCTGGATTTCCCGACCGATATTCGCACCCAGTTCCAGGGCAGCTCGCTGGCCTTCCAGTCGGCGCTCGGCAGCACCGTCTGGCTGGTGGTCGCCGCGGTGGTGGCGATGTATATCGTGCTGGGGGTGCTGTACGAGAGCTTTATCCACCCGATCACGATTCTCTCCACCCTGCCCACCGCCGGGGTCGGGGCGCTGCTGGCGCTGTGGCTGGCGGGCAGCGAGCTGGACGTGATCGCCATCATCGGCATCATTCTGCTGATCGGCATCGTGAAGAAGAACGCCATCATGATGATCGACTTCGCGCTGGCCGCTGAGCGCGAGCAGGGCATGCCGCCGCGGGAGGCGATCTACCAGGCCTGTCTGCTGCGTTTTCGGCCGATCCTGATGACTACCCTCGCCGCCCTGCTCGGCGCCCTGCCGCTGATGCTGAGCACCGGCGTCGGCGCCGAGCTGCGGCGTCCGCTGGGGATCGGCATGGTCGGCGGTCTGATGCTCAGCCAGGTGCTGACCCTGTTCACCACCCCGGTGATCTATCTGCTGTTCGACCGCCTGTCGCTGCACCTGAAGCGCCGCTTCCCGCGTCAGGAAGAGGAGGCGTAAGTGAAGTTTTTCGCCCTCTTCATTTACCGCCCGGTGGCGACGATCCTCATCTCGCTGGCCATCACCCTGTGCGGCATTCTCGGCTTCCGGCTGCTGCCGGTAGCCCCGCTGCCGCAGGTGGACTTCCCGGTGATCATGGTTAGCGCCTCGCTGCCGGGAGCCTCGCCGGAGACCATGGCCTCGTCGGTGGCCACCCCGCTGGAGCGCTCCCTGGGGCGGATTGCCGGGGTCAATGAGATGACCTCCTCCAGCTCGCTCGGCAGCACCCGCATCATTCTCGAGTTTAACTTCGACCGCGATATCAACGGCGCGGCGCGCGACGTTCAGGCGGCGATCAACGCCGCGCAAAGCCTGCTGCCGAGCGGAATGCCCAGCCGGCCGACCTATCGCAAAGCCAATCCGTCGGATGCGCCGATCATGATCCTGACGCTGACCTCGGACACCTACTCCCAGGGTGAGCTGTATGATTTCGCCTCCACCCAGCTGGCGCAGACCATCGCGCAGATCGACGGCGTGGGCGATGTCGACGTCGGCGGCAGCTCCCTGCCGGCGGTGCGCGTCGACCTCAACCCGCAGGCGCTGTTCAACCAGGGCGTGTCGCTGGACGCGGTGCGCACCGCCATCAGCGACGCCAACGTGCGCAAACCGCAGGGGGCGCTGGAGGACAGCGCGCACCGCTGGCAGGTGCAGACCAACGATGAGCTGAAGACCGCCGCCGACTATCAGCCGCTGATCGTCCACTACCAGAATGGCGCCGCGGTGCGGCTGGGAGATGTCGCCACCGTCTCGGATTCGGTGCAGGACGTACGCAACGCCGGGATGACCAACGCCAAACCGGCGATCCTGCTGATGATCCGCAAACTGCCGGAAGCCAATATTATCCAGACGGTGGACAGCATCCGCGCCCGCCTGCCGGAGCTGCAGCAGACCATTCCGGCGGCTATCGACCTGCAGATCGCCCAGGACCGCTCGCCGACCATCCGCGCCTCGCTGGAGGAGGTGGAGCAGACGCTGGTGATTTCGGTGGCGCTGGTGATCCTCGTGGTGTTCCTGTTCCTGCGCTCGGGGCGCGCCACGCTGATCCCGGCCGTCGCCGTCCCGGTTTCCTTAATCGGCACCTTCGCCGCGATGTATTTGTGCGGCTTCAGCCTCAATAACCTGTCGCTGATGGCCCTGACCATCGCCACCGGCTTCGTGGTGGATGACGCTATCGTGGTGCTGGAGAATATCTCCCGCCATCTGGAAGCGGGGATGAAACCGCTGCAGGCGGCGCTGCAGGGGAGCCGCGAGGTCGGCTTTACCGTGCTGTCGATGAGTCTGTCGCTGGTGGCGGTGTTCCTGCCGCTGCTGCTGATGGGCGGCCTGCCCGGCCGCCTGCTGCGCGAGTTCGCCGTCACCCTGTCGGTGGCGATCGGCATCTCGCTGGCGGTCTCCCTCACCCTGACGCCGATGATGTGCGGCTGGCTGCTGAAAAGCGGCAAGCCCCACCAGCCGACGCGCAACCGCGGCTTTGGCCGCCTGTTGGTGGCCGTGCAGGGCGGCTATGGTAAATCGTTAAAATGGGTGCTGAAGCATAGCCGGCTGACCGGCCTGGTGGTGCTGGGCACCATCGCCCTCAGCGTCTGGCTCTACATTTCGATCCCGAAAACCTTCTTCCCGGAACAGGACACCGGGGTGCTGATGGGCGGCATTCAGGCCGACCAGAGCATCTCCTTCCAGGCGATGCGCGGCAAGCTGCAGGACTTTATGAAGATCATTCGCGAAGATCCGGCGGTGGATAACGTCACCGGCTTTACCGGCGGCTCGCGGGTCAACAGCGGGATGATGTTTATCACCCTCAAGCCGCGCGACCAGCGCCACGAGACGGCGCAGCAGGTGATCGACCGGCTGCGCAAAAAGCTGGCCAACGAGCCCGGGGCCAACCTGTTCCTGATGGCGGTGCAGGATATCCGCGTCGGCGGCCGGCAGTCGAACGCCAGCTATCAGTACACCCTGCTGTCCGACGACCTGTCGGCGCTGCGCGAGTGGGAGCCGAAGATCCGCAAAGCGCTGGCGGCGCTGCCGGAGCTGGCGGACGTCAACTCGGATCAGCAGGACAATGGCGCCGAAATGGACCTGGTCTATGACCGGGATACCATGTCGCGCCTCGGCATCAGCGTCCAGGACGCCAACAACCTGCTGAACAACGCCTTTGGCCAGCGGCAGATCTCTACCATCTACCAGCCGCTCAACCAGTATAAGGTGGTGATGGAGGTGGATCCGGCCTACACCCAGGACGTCAGCGCCCTGGATAAGATGTTCGTCATTAACAGCGACGGCAAGCCGATCCCGCTGGCCTACTTCGCCAAATGGCAGCCGGCCAATGCCCCGCTGTCGGTGAACCACCAGGGGCTGTCGGCGGCATCCACTATCTCCTTTAACCTGCCCACCGGCCGCTCGCTGTCGGAAGCCAGCGAGGCCATTGACCGCGCGATGACCCAGCTCGGGGTGCCGTCGAGCGTGCGCGGCTCCTTTGCCGGTACCGCTCAGGTGTTCCAGCAGACCATGAACGCGCAGGTGATCCTGATCCTCGCGGCTATTGCCACGGTCTATATCGTGCTGGGGGTGCTATATGAGAGCTATGTGCATCCGTTGACCATCCTCTCGACGCTGCCCTCCGCCGGGGTGGGCGCTCTGCTGGCGCTGGAGATCTTCGATGCCCCGTTCAGCCTAATCGCCCTGATTGGGATTATGTTATTAATTGGCATCGTTAAGAAAAACGCCATCATGATGGTTGATTTTGCCCTGGAGGCGCAGCGTAACGGCAACCTGACGCCGGAAGAGGCGATTTTCCAGGCCTGCCTGCTGCGTTTCCGGCCGATTATGATGACCACCCTCGCCGCGCTGTTCGGCGCCCTGCCGCTGGTGCTCTCCGGGGGCGATGGCTCTGAGCTGCGCCAGCCGCTGGGGATCACCATCGTCGGCGGTCTGGTGATGAGTCAGCTGTTAACGCTCTACACCACGCCGGTGGTCTATCTTTTCTTTGACCGTCTGCGGCTGCGTTTTTCGCGTCACTCCTCTCAACCGGTAAGCGAATAACATGACAGACCTCCCGGCCAGCGTGCGCTGGCAGCTATGGATAGTGGCGTTCGGCTTCTTTATGCAGTCGCTGGACACCACCATCGTTAACACCGCCCTCCCCTCGATGGCCAAAAGCCTCGGGGAGAGTCCGCTGCATATGCATATGATTATCGTCTCCTATGTGTTAACGGTGGCGGTGATGCTGCCGGCCAGCGGCTGGCTGGCCGACCGGGTCGGGGTGCGCAATATCTTCTTCACCGCCATCGTGCTGTTTACCGCCGGATCGCTGTTTTGCGCCCAGGCCAGCACCCTCGACCAGCTGGTGATGGCGCGGGTGCTGCAGGGAGTCGGCGGCGCGATGATGGTGCCGGTCGGCCGCCTGACGGTGATGAAGATCGTCCCGCGCGATCAGTATATGGCGGCGATGACCTTCGTCACCCTGCCTGGCCAGGTCGGTCCGCTGCTCGGCCCGGCGCTGGGCGGGGTGCTGGTGGAGTACGCCTCCTGGCACTGGATCTTCCTCATCAACATCCCGGTGGGGATCGTTGGCGCGATCGCCACCCTCTGTCTGATGCCCAACTACACCATGCAGACCCGGCGCTTCGATCTCTCCGGCTTTCTGCTGCTGGCCGCCGGAATGGCGACCCTGACCCTGGCGCTCGACGGCCAGAAAGGGCTCGGCATTTCCCCTGCCTGGCTGGCGGGGCTGGTGGCCGTCGGCCTCTGCGCCCTGCTGCTCTACCTGTGGCACGCCCGCGGCAACGCCCGGGCGCTGTTTAGCCTTAACCTGTTTCGCAACCGCACCTTCTCCCTCGGCCTCGGCGGCAGCTTCGCGGGACGCATCGGCAGCGGCATGCTGCCGTTTATGACCCCGGTGTTTCTGCAGATCGGCCTTGGCTTCTCCCCCTTTCACGCCGGGCTGATGATGATCCCGATGGTGCTCGGCAGCATGGGCATGAAGCGGATCGTGGTCCAGGTGGTCAACCGCTTTGGCTACCGTCGGGTGCTGGTCGCCAGCACCCTGGGCCTGGCGGCGGTCAGCCTGCTGTTTATGTTTAGCGCCCTGGCCGGGTGGTATTACGCGCTGCCGCTGGTCCTGTTTCTGCAGGGGATGATCAACTCCAGCCGCTTCTCCTCAATGAATACCCTGACGCTGAAAGATCTCCCGGACGATCTGGCCAGCAGCGGCAACAGCCTGCTGTCGATGGTGATGCAGCTGTCGATGAGTATCGGCGTGACCATCGCCGGGCTGCTGCTGGGGCTGTATGGCCAGCAGCATATGAGCCTCGACGCCGCCAGCACCCATCAGGTCTTTCTCTACACCTATCTGAGCATGGCGGCGATCATCGCCCTGCCGGCGCTCATCTTTTCCCGGGTACCGGATGACGTCGGCAGTAATACCGTCCTCCGTCGACGCAACAGGAGTGGATCGTGAAATTTTGGCGCCCGGGTATTACCGGCAAGCTGTTCCTCGCTATATTCGCCACCTGCATCGTGCTGCTGATCAGCATGCACTGGGCGGTGCGCATTAGTTTTGAACGCGGGTTTATCGACTATATCAAGCGCGGCAATGAGCAGCGCTTAACCATGCTCAGCGACGCGCTGAGCGAGCAGTATGCCCAGCATGGCAGCTGGGCGTTTCTGCGCAATAATGACCGCTTTATCTTCCAGCTGCTGCGCACCTTCGAACGGGATAACGACGACCGCTCGCCGCCGGGGCACGCCATGAAGCCGGACGCCGCCCCGGACGGGCCGCCGCCGGATGGCCCCCCTGACGGCCCGCGCCCGAGGCCGGAAATGCCGCCCCACGGCTGGCGCACCATGTTCTGGGTGGTGGATCAGTCGGGGCGCGTGCTGGTGGGGCCGCGTGAGCGCGTCCCGGAGGACGGCACCCAGCGCAGCATCGTGGTCAACGGCGCGGAGGTGGGCAAAGTTATCGCCTCGCCGGTAGAGCGGCTGACGCGCAATACCGACATTAACTTCGACCGGCAGCAAAAGCGCACCAGCTGGCTGATCGTCGCCCTTGCCACCCTGCTTGCCGCGCTGGCCACTTTCCCGTTGGCCCGCGGTCTGCTGGCGCCGGTGAAGCGGCTGGTGGAAGGCACCCATAAGCTGGCGGCAGGCGACTTTTCCACCCGCGTGACGGTGACCGGCGGCGATGAGCTCGGCCGCCTGGCGCAGGATTTTAACCAGCTCGCCAGCACCCTGGAGCGCAACCAGCAGATGCGTCGCGATCTGATGGCCGATATCTCCCATGAGCTGCGTACCCCGCTGGCGGTGCTGCGCGGCGAGCTGGAGGCGATTCAGGACGGGGTCCGGCGCTTTACCCCCGAGTCGATTCCTTCTCTGCAGGCCGAGGTGGCTACCCTCACCAAGCTGGTGGACGACCTCCATCAGCTGTCGATGTCCGACGAGGGGGCGCTGGCCTACCAGAAAACCTCACTGGATATCATCACCCTGCTGGAAGTGGCGGCGGGCGCTTTTCGCGAGCGCTTCGCCAGCCGGCAGCTAAGCATTCAGGTGTCGCTCCCGGAGCAGGCGATGATCTTCGGCGACCGCGACCGCCTGATGCAGCTCTTCAACAATCTGCTGGAGAACAGCCTGCGCTATACCGACAGCGGCGGCAGCCTGCACATCACCGCCCGCCGCAGCGGCCGGATGCTGGTGATTGACTTCGCCGACAGCGCCCCCGGCGTCAGCGATGAGCAGCTGGCCCGCCTGTGCGAACGCTTTTACCGGGCGGAAGGATCGCGCAACCGCGCCAGCGGCGGCTCCGGCCTCGGGCTGGCGATTTGCCTCAATATCGTAGCGGCCCACGGCGGCACCCTGCGTGCCGACCATTCGCCTTTTGGCGGGGTTAGCATTAAAGTTGAGTTACCTCTGGAACATGATTTACCGAGAGACGTATGACTGAATTGCCTGTAGATGAAAACACCCCACGCATCCTTATCGTGGAAGATGAACCGAAGCTCGGCCAGCTGCTGATTGATTATCTGCAGGCCGCCGGCTATGCGCCTGCCTTGATTAACCACGGCGACAAGGTCCTGCCCTACGTCCGCCAGACGCCGCCGCACCTGATCCTGCTGGATCTGATGCTGCCCGGTACCGACGGTCTGACGCTGTGCCGGGAAATTCGCCGCTTCTCCGATGTTCCGGTGGTGATGGTGACGGCGAAAATCGAAGAGATCGACCGTTTGCTGGGGCTGGAAATAGGCGCCGACGACTATATCTGCAAGCCCTACAGCCCCCGGGAAGTGGTCGCCCGGGTAAAAACCATCCTCCGCCGCTGCAAGCCGCAGCGCGATCTGCAGGCGCTGGACGCCCAGAGCCCGCTGATTGTCGACGAAGGTCGTTTTCAGGCCTCCTGGCGCGACAAGCTGCTGGACCTCACTCCCGCCGAGTTCCGGCTGCTGAAAACCCTCTCCCAGGAGCCGGGCAAAGTGTTCTCCCGCGAACAGCTACTCAACCATCTGTATGACGATTATCGGGTAGTCACCGATCGCACCATCGACAGCCACATCAAGAACCTGCGGCGCAAGCTGGAGGCGCTGGACGCCGAGCAGTCGTTTATCCGCGCGGTGTATGGCGTTGGCTACCGCTGGGAAGCGGACGCCTGCCGGCTGGCGTAGTTAGCCTTTTCCCGGCTCGCGCTGCGCTTCGCCGGGCTACACGTTCACCGCCATCTGCAATCCGTAGCCCGGGTAAGGCGTTTACGCCGCAACCCGGGGAACTCCCTAGAGCCTATCCCACCAGGCGTTATTAACGCTGTCAGTGTGAGTACTGCCCAGGTTCAAAATGGCAAACAAATTAGCCATACTGAAAGATACCTATCTGATATTTACTCCCCTTCGCCGCGGCGCTACAATGCCCGCCCTTAATGTGGGGACACTCCCCAACTCGCCGCACCAGGTGCGGCGAATCTGACCTGTCATCAGAACGAGAACACCATGTTTAAACCAGAACTCCTCTCCCCGGCGGGAACGCTGAAGAATATGCGTTACGCTTTCGCCTATGGCGCCGATGCCGTTTATGCCGGCCAGCCGCGCTACTCGCTGCGCGTGCGTAACAACGAATTCAATCACGAAAATCTGCAGCTCGGCATCAATGAAGCCCACGCGCTGGGTAAAAAATTCTATGTGGTGGTCAACATCGCCCCGCATAACGCCAAGCTGAAAACGTTTATTCGCGATCTGAAGCCGGTGGTGGAGATGGGTCCGGACGCGCTGATCATGTCCGATCCGGGTTTAATCATGCTGGTGCGGGAACACTTCCCGGAGATGCCGATCCATCTTTCAGTGCAGGCCAACGCCGTCAACTGGGCGACGGTCAAATTCTGGCAGCAGATGGGGCTCACCCGCGTGATCCTGTCGCGTGAACTGTCGCTGGATGAAATCGAAGAGATTCGCCGCCAGGTGCCGGAGATGGAGATCGAGATTTTCGTCCACGGCGCGCTGTGCATGGCCTACTCCGGCCGCTGCCTGCTCTCCGGGTATATCAACAAGCGCGACCCGAACCAGGGGACCTGCACCAACGCCTGCCGCTGGGAATACAACGTGGCGGAAGGCAAAGAGGACGACGTCGGCAACATCGTCCACAAATATGAGCCGATCCCGGTGCAGACCGTGGAGCCCACCCTCGGCATCGGCGCGCCGACCGATAAAGTCTTTATGATTGAGGAAGCCAAACGTCCGGGCGAGTACATGACCGCCTTTGAGGACGAGCACGGCACCTACATCATGAACTCGAAAGATCTGCGGGCTATCGCCCACGTTGAGCGTCTGACCCAGATGGGCGTTCACTCGCTGAAGATCGAAGGCCGCACCAAATCCTTCTACTACTGCGCGCGCACCGCTCAGGTTTACCGCAAGGCGATCGACGATGCCGCCGCCGGCAAACCGTTCGATACCAGCCTGCTGGAGACCCTGGAGGGGCTGGCCCACCGCGGGTACACCGAAGGCTTCCTGCGCCGCCATACCCATGACGATTATCAGAACTACGAGTACGGCTACTCCGTCTCCGAGCGCCAGCAGTTTGTCGGCGAATTCACCGGAGAGCGTAACGGCCCGCTGGCGGCCGTGGCGGTCAAAAATAAGTTCAGCGTCGGCGACAGCCTTGAGCTGATGACCCCGCAGGGTAACGTCAACTTCACCCTTGAGCATATGGAGAATGGCAAAGGCGAAACCATGCCGGTGGCCCCGGGCGATGGCTATACCGTCTGGTTGCCTGTGCCGGACGACCTGCCCCTGCAGTATGCCCTGCTGATGCGCAACTTTACTGGTCAAACAACCAGAAATCCGCACGGTAACTAGTTAATTTGCGTTATTTTTTCACGATGTAAGGATATTAGAATCGGATCACATACCGTTTCGATCGAAACAGGTATCATCCATTTCGCTGAAAAACATAACCCATAAATGCTAGTTGTACCAGGAACCACCTCCTTAGCCTGCGTAATCTCCCTTACGCGGGCTTATTTTTTTGCCTCTCCTCCGGTCTTCGCTTTCGTCATGCGGTACACTTTATGCAACATTGAGCAATAAAGGTTCCCTTGATGATGTCTACGTTTCCTGCCAGCTTACTGATCCTTAACGGCAAAGGTGCCAATGAACCGCAGCTACGCGAAGCGGTTAACCTGTTACGCGATGAAGGGATTGATATTCACGTCCGCGTGACCTGGGAAAAGGGCGATGCCGCTCGGTTTATCGATGAAGCCCTGCAGCTGAACGTTGAAACGGTGATCGCCGGCGGTGGCGATGGCACCATTAATGAAGTGGCGACCGCGCTGGTGGAGCGCGGCGGCAAGATGGCGCTGGGGATTTTACCGCTGGGCACGGCTAACGACTTTGCCACCAGCGTCGGTATTCCGCAGGACCTGGCCAGCGCCCTCAAGCTGGCGATCGTCGGCCGCGATGTGCCGATAGATATCGCCCGGGTGAATGATAAAACCGGCTTTATTAATATGGCGACCGGCGGGTTCGGCACCCGGATCACCACCGAAACGCCGGAAAAACTCAAGGCCGCGCTCGGCGGTGTCTCTTATTTAATCCACGGTCTGATGCGCATGGATACCCTGAAGCCGGACCGCTGCGAGATCCGCGGGGAGAACTTTCACTGGCAGGGCGATGCGCTGGTCATCGGCATCGGCAACGGCCGCCAGGCCGGCGGCGGTCAGCAGCTGTGTCCGGAGGCGTTGATTAACGATGGTCTGCTGCATCTGCGCATTTTCACCGGCGAAGAGCTGATCCCTGCCCTGTTCAGCACCCTGGCGAATCCGGAAAACTCGCCGAATATTGTTGACGGTGTCTCCTCGTGGTTTGAAATAACCGCGCCTCATGAGATGACCTTTAATCTCGACGGCGAGCCGCTCAGCGGCAAAACCTTCCGTATGGAGCTGTTACCGGCGGCCCTGCGCTGCCGGCTGCCGCCCGACTGCCCGCTGCTACGCTGATCAGGCTTCGCAAAGCAAAGACGGCGCCCGGCTGGTATACAGCAGCCGGGTTCGTTGATTGAGCCTCTGAATGTTAAGGTAAAACGGCACCTGCGGCTGCAGGGAAAAAACCTGGGCAGGATATCGATCCAAACACCGCACTTACATTAATAGATGATACCCACAACCACAAAAAACCTATTACATCAAATAGTTACCTATTAAAATGGGCGCATCTGCCGTGAGACAATGCGCCATAAAGCTTAGTATTCCGCCACCTCGCGCGCCATTTCGCGCGTATATTGCCGACTGGCGTTAACCAGCATCTGCGTATAGGCCATCTGCGCCTGGCCGCTGACCAGCGCATCGACCGTCAGGGTTTCGAGGATCTTCCCGTACTGCATCACCGCCACTTTCTGGCATAAGTGGGCAATAACCCCAAGATCGTGGGTGACCATCAGGTAAGTGAGCTTAGCCTCCCGCTGCAGTTCCGCCAGCAGGTTAAGGATCTCAGCCTGCACCGACACATCCAGCGCCGACGTCGGCTCATCCAGCAGCAGCACCTGAGGCTCAAGAATCAGCGCTCTGGCTATCGCCACGCGCTGCCGCTGTCCGCCGGAGAGCTGATGCGGATAACGCTCGCGAAAGGCGCGGTTGAGGCCAACTTTATCCAGCAGCACATTGATCCGCCGGTCGCGGTCGTTGATACGATGGATCTGCAGCGGCTCTTCGAGGATATCGCCAATGGTGTGACGGGGATGCAGCGATCCGTAGGGGTCCTGAAATACCATCTGCACCTGACGGCAGCGCTCGCGGCTAATTTCATGCCCTAAGGGCTGAGCATCGATGGTCAGTTCCCCCTGCCAGTGGGTAAACAGCCCCGCCAGGCACTTGAGCACCGTCGTTTTACCGGAACCGGACTCTCCTACCAGACCGTAGATCTCGCCGGGCTTAACGTGGAAACTGACGTCATACAGCACCTGGTTACGCTTCTCCCCCTCGCCAAACGCGAGGTTGAGATGTTGAACTTCAATCATTATCCGCTCCTTAATCCGTTAACCAGCTGGCCTGACGCTGCAGCACCGGCAGTATCGGGCGACGATGCTGCATATCCGGCAGCGAGTTAATCAATCCCTGAGTGTAGGGGTGACGGGCGTTATCGAGATCTTTAGCGGCGATGGACTCCACTACCCGTCCGGCGTACATCACCAGCACCCGGTCGCAGAAGCTGCGCACCAGGTTGATATCGTGGCTGATAAAAATCAGCCCCAACCCGCGCGACTGAACCAGGTCATCCAGCAGGCCCAGCACCTGCAGGCGCACCGACACGTCCAGCGCGGAGGTGGGCTCATCGGCAATGATCAGCTCCGGGTCGGTAATCAGCATCATGGCGATCATGATGCGCTGCCCCTGTCCGCCGGATATTTCATGCGGATAAAGCTGATAAACGCGCTCCGGCTGGCGAATACGCACCACCTCCAGCATCTCCAGCGCCCTGGCTTTCGCCTCATCTTTACGCCCGGGATGATGAGTAAGCCAGGCCTCGGCGATTTGCTTACCCACGCTGACCACCGGATTCAGCGAATATTTCGGATCCTGCATAATCATCGAGATACGTTTGCCGCGTACGCCGCGCATCTGCGCTTCGCTAAGATGCTGCAGATCGAGGTCGGCAAACTGCATCCGGCTGGCGCTGACGCGGGCCTTTTTCGGATGCAGCTGCAGCAGCGCGCGCCCAACGGTGGACTTACCCGAACCGGACTCGCCGACAATAGCCAGCTTCTCATGCCCCAACTGGAAGGAGACGCCGCGCACGGCGTGGGTCACCGCGCTACCGTTAACAAAGTCGACGCACAAATCGCGCACGTCGAGCAGCGGTGCATTATTCACTACGGGGATCGAGGATGTCACGTAGGCCATCTCCTAAGAAGTTGAACGCTAAGCTATTGATCAAAATCGCCAGCCCCGGAATGGTTACGACCCACCAGCACTCCATCATATAAGTGCGCCCGCTGGAGATCATCGCTCCCCACTCCGGCTCTGGCGGCTGCGCGCCGAGGCCGAGAAAGCCGAGGCCGGCCGCGGTCAGAATGATCCCGGCCATATTCATGGTGATACGGATAATGACCGAGGGCAGACACAGCGGCACGATATGGCGCCAGAGGACGCGGGCCGATGAAGCGCCCTGCAGACGCACGGCGGAGATAAAATCGGCCTGGCGCAGAGAGAGCGTTTCGGCGCGCGCCAGACGGGCTATCGGCGGCCAGGCGGTCAGCGTGATGGCGATAACCACGTGCTCCAGCCCCGGTCCTAATGCGGCGACAAACGCCAGCGCCAGGACCAGACTCGGGAAGGAGATGAAAATATCGGTGACGCGCATCAGCACCATATCGACTTTACCGCCGAAATAGCCGGCGCTGACGCCCAGCAGCAGCCCGAGCGGACCGACAGTCACCGAGACCAGCAGCACGATATAGAGCGTGATGCGGGAGCCGTACACCAGGCGACTAAAGATATCCCGGCCAAACTCATCGGTGCCGAACCAGTGCTGCGCATTCGGCGCGACCAGCGCACTATTCAGGTCCTGTACCAGCGGGTTATAAGGCGCAATCAGCGGCGCGAAAATCGCCACCACCAGCAGCAGAAAGATAATTCCTCCGCCGATGGCCGTGAGCGGATTGCGCGCCATTTTGCCGATAAACCCGACGGCCCGCGCCGCCGCGCGTTGCAGCCGCTGACGGCCTTCGCCCGCACCACCCGAAAGCGGCGAATCCAGAGAAACGGTCATGATTTTGTCCTCGGGTCAAAGAATTGATACAGCATGTCGGAGAGCAGGTTGAGCATCACGAAGATCACCCCCACCAGCAGCACGCAGCCCATCACCGCATTCATATCGCCCAGCAGCAAGCTTCCGGTAAGGTAGGAGCCAAACCCCGGCCATGAGAAGACGGTTTCAATCAGCACCGCGCCTTCCAGCAGCGCGCCGTAGGCCAGCGCCACCACCGTCAGCAGTTGCACGAGGATGTTACGAAACGCATGGTTCCAGATAACCTGGCGCTCGGTCAGCCCTTTCACCCGGGCGGTAATAATGAACTCCTGCGACAGCTGGGCCAGCATAAAGCTGCGGGTCATACGGCTGATATAAGCCAGCGAGTGAAAACCCAGCAGCGAGGCGGGAAGAATCAGATGATTAATGGCGTTCCAGAACACCTGGCCGTTGCCGGCCAGCAGCGCATCAACGGTGATCAGCCCGGTGCGGCGCGGCACCATACCATCCAGCCCGAGATCTACCCTCCCGGCGCCGCCTACCCAGCCAAGCCAGGCATAGAACACCAGCAGCCCCATCATCCCGACCCAAAAGATCGGCGTCGAGTAGCCCGCCAGGCTGATAATGCGTACCACATAATCGGAGACGCTATTGCGCCGCGCTGCCGCCAACACGCCCAGCGGAATACCAAGACCCGCGCCGACAATAATCGCCATCGTTGCCAGCTCCATGGTGGCCGGGAAGACGCGGATAATATCGTCCACCACCGGTTTCCCGGTCAGCAGCGCGTTGCCCAGATCGCCGTGCAAAAGGTTGACGAAATAGATGCCAAACTGGGTGGTCAGCGATTTATCAAACCCCAGCTGCTGGTAAACCTGCTGATAGGTACTCTGGTCAGCATCCGGGCCGACAATCGCCAGCACCGGGTCGATGGGCATGACGCGGCCAATGGTAAAGGTCAGCAGCAGCAGGCCGAACAGTGTAATCACCACCTGCAGTAGCCGTTTTGATAAGCGCCGGCCGCGTGAGCCGGGCGCAAGGATTGCGGTACTCATCCTTTCTCTCCTTCGCGGACTTTATAGACGTCACGCAGAAAAGTGGTGGCGGAGGGGTGCGGCTGATACTCCCGTACCTCGTTGCGCACGACGACCGAATCAACCATCTGCGAAAGCGGAATTAAAGCCGGAACCAGCTGGTCGTAGCGTGTCTGGATGGCCTGGTAGTCAGCCACCTGTTTTTGCGGATCGCGTTCCAGCAGGGCCTGGTCAATCATCGTATTCAGTTGCGGGTCGTAAAAACCGGTACGCCAGCCCTGGAAGTTGGTCAGGCGCGCCTTATCGCTGTTATCCGGGTTATAGACCAGCGCGCGCAGGCTGGAGTGCGGATGCGGCTCCATCCCGCTGCCGCCGCGACCTACCAGCAGGTCAAATTTACGCTCGCGCATTGCGCCGTAGATCTGGTTACCAGTGCCGGTGATGATTTTGGCGTTAATCCCCGCCTGCATCAGCGTCGACTGCACGGCGATAGCGATGTTAAGAAATGGCTGATCGGAGAGTACCCGCAGCGTGGTATCAAAGCCGTTGGGATATCCCGCTTCCGCCAGCAGCTTTTTCGCCCGCGCCACATCCAGCCTGTAGCCGGGATCGGGTAGCGTGGACGGCATTCCCGCTTTGATAGGCCGCTGGTGCAGCACGCCATAGCCCGGCATCAGCGCTTTATTGATACCCTGGTAATCAATCAGAAAGCGCACCGCCTCGCGCACTTTCGGATTGGCGAAGTGCGCCTCTTTCATGCTCATCGCCACGTAGTACATGGTGCCGCGCTGCACCGCATCGACGGTCAGCTGCGGATCGCTGCGCAGGGCGTTGATATCGGAAACCGCCATATTGTTGGCAATATCAAGGTCGCCTTTTTCGATCATCAGGCGCAGAGTTTGCGACTCCTGGAAATGACGCAGTACCACGCGGCTCATTTTCGCCTCGCCGCGCCAGTAGTCAGGGTTGCGCTTCATGCGCAGCACATCTTTCGCCTGCCAGGTTTCGAGGATAAACGGCCCGGAACCGGCTTCATGGGTGGTTAGCCAGCGGTTACCCCAGTCGTTATCCTGCTGATGGCTTTGCACCGTTTTACTGTCCAGCACTCCGAGGTTGCCCAGCGCCGCCAGCGAGTAAATCACCAGCTGCGGATCGTTATCTTTGGGTAATACGATTTGCACCGTGAAGCGGTCCGGCGCGCTGACCTGGCTGTCGATATTTTTCTTACTGAAGCCATAGGATTTCCATACTGAGGCCTGGGCCAGGTTGAGGTGCAGGATGCGCCGCATTGACCACACGACGTCGGCGGCGGTCAGCGGGTTGCCGGAGTGAAACTTAACGTCATCGCGCAGATGAAAGGTCAGGGTTTTGCCGTCGGGGCTGATATCCCAGGATTTCGCCAGCGCGGGCCTGACGGTGGTGAGCTGCTCAGGGTCAAGCTCCACCAGCGAGTCGTAGAGGTTGACCACGATCCCCACCACTTCGTTACCGGTCATCGCCGCCGGGTCAAGGGTGAGCAGGTTATTCATATTCATGCCGATGATCAGCTGGTCGGGCGGCGTTTTCGCCACCGCCTCCCCGCTCCCCATCGACATGGCGAGCGCGAGAATACACGCTCCCAGTAAGGAGGTTTTTTTCATATCTCTGTTTGCCTGTACTGTAGGGTACATGTTGCCGGATGGCGGCATTTTCGGCTTATCCGGTCTACCGGGCCGCAGGCTCGATAAGCGCAGCGCCATCGGGTATTTATTTTTTTAAATCAGTCGTGGCTAACGGTATTGGCTTCGATATACGCAAAATTAATGTCTTCACCGAGACCCGGACGTTGTGACAAATGCACAAATCCCTGGTCATCCATCGGGTCGACAATGCTGTTGAGATAGGCCGCCGGTTCATCGTAGTCGAGGAACGGATGCAGCAGGCCGCGCTCGTACCAGCGGCAGTTGCGGATCGCGCCCACCACCGCCAGGCTTGCCGCTCCGTTGCCGTGGACTTCGCAATCCATGCCGAAAGATTCCGCCAGCGCCGCCACCTTCATGGTCGGTGTAATCCCCCCCACGCCGTTAGCGCCGGCGCGCAGAATGTCGCAGGCCCCGGCTTTCACCCATTCGGCGCGCATGTGGTGCTTGCCGCCGAAGCTCTCCGGCCCGACGATGGGAATCGACAGGTTTTCCGCCAGCCACGCATAGGAGGACATCGAATCCTCCTCCATCGGCTCTTCAAACCAGGCGAAATTGAGTTTTTCCAGCTCTTTGCCGATCCACAGCGCCTCGGCGCGGCTGTACCAATGATAGCCATCAATCATCAGGTCAATATCCGGCCCTACGGCTTCGCGCACCGCCGCGCAGGCTTTAATGTCCATTTTGGGATTGGGCGCAAAAGAGATTGGCGGCATCCAGGTGTGCAGCTTGATGGCCTTGTAGCCGCGGGCGACCAGCTTCTCAGCAAAAGCGGCATACTCTTCCGGGGTCGACAGGCCGCCCGGCAGATCGTCGCCGCACATGGTGCTACCGTAAGCCGGGACAGTGTCGCGATAGCCGCCGAGCAGCTTATAAACCGGCATCTTAAGGCTGCGGCCGATCAGGTCCCACAGCGCCTGTTCAACAAACGACAGCGCGCGCTCCGTTAGCTGATGTGCGCTGCCGCGCTGCCAGTGGTTAAGATCCTGCCAGATACGCTCACGGTTAAACGGGTCCTGTCCCACCAGCACTTTGCGAAAAAAAGTATTCACCACGAACGGGCGCACGACTTCCGGAGGCGCAAACGAAAAGCCCTGCGCCCCATCATCAGCGGTGATGGTCAGCATCGCCATTTTGGCCATGCTTTCAACCCCCGGATGGGAGTGCCCGGCGCTGTCGGAAACCCGACGAGTGGGATATTGGAAAACGGTGACATTCACAGATTCAATTTTCATGCTCAATCCTTATCACGGCCAAATCCGATCGACAGAGGCAAATCGGCAAAGCGGTTTCACATTATTGAAAATACGTTTCAATATATAATCTAAGCACAATTACGTAGCAGTGCCTCGGACAAACACCGCTAAGCAAGGCCATAAATTTGGGCATTGGCACAACAAGACGTGACTGTTTTCACAAAAGATGAGCGAAATGTGAGGCGGATCGGCATGGAGAAAAAAGGGCGTGAGCGCAGAAAAGAGAGTGACCGACCGTGTACATCCCGGGATTTTCTGCGCCCACAAATGGCTGACTTAAACCGCCGCCGCTGGCTCCGCGCTAAGCGCTTCCAGCAGTTCAGGTAAGGTTTGATAGCGGCCAGCGGCGGCCTGAAAACGCGCGTGCTGGCTATCTTCTGCAATCACTATCGTGGCAATCCCCGCCGACTGGGCCGCGCAAAAGCCGGTAAAGCTATCCTCAATCACCAGACACTGGCTGGCGTTGAGATTGAGCTTCCGCAGCGTCGTGAGGTACACCGCCGGGTGCGGTTTGCCGCGTGGTTCATCATCCGCGCTGGAGATCGCGTCAAAAAAGTGCCAGAGCGAAAGCTTGTTCAGCACAGCGGCAATAACCTGACGAGATGATGACGTGGCGAGCGCAATCTTATAACCCGCTTCGCGAAAATAGCGTAACGCCTCCTGCACCCCGCGCATCGGTTCGCCTTTCGCGGCAATCAGGCGGGTGATGCGCTGCAGGATGGCGTCTTCAAGCCGCTGCGGAGCGAGATCAAGCTGAAAATAGCGGCACCAGGTGCCGGCAATGTCGTCGAGGCGCTTGCCCTTGGTCAGGGTTTCACATTCAGCAACGCTCGCCGTTGCCCCCCACTGCGCGAGGGCGTCAATCTGCGCCTGACGCCACAGCGCCTCGGAATCAATAATCACGCCATCCATGTCAAAAATAACCGCCTGCATACTCATTCGTTCACCTCATTAAGGCTGGCATGAAGCGCATGCCAGCCGCAGTACCTATGAGAATTCAACCTGCTCGCGGGCGGTTGCTTCCTTGTGGGAGAACCCCGGCTGCTCCACGCGGATAAAGGCGCAGAGGAAAAAGGCCACCACGTACAATCCGGTATAGGCGATCACCACCCCGATAGTGCTGAAGAACGGCAGCAGCACCACGGCAATCGCCGGCGCGAGAAAGTTCGACATCCCCGCCGATAGGTTATAGACCGAAATGGCCGCGCCTTTATGCTTCGGCTCCAGCGCCGGGAACACGGCCGCCAGCGGCACGAAGGCGGCGACAAAGATCCCGAGGGCGATGGCGGGGATCAGCGCCATCGCAAAGCTATGGCCAAAGTGCTGAGGAATGTAGTAAAACGCCAGGCTGGAGAGCGCCATCCCGATGCAGCCGAACCAGCGCACCACCTTCATCCAGCCCAGTTTTTCCCCGAGGATCCCCCACAGCACGTTAGAGAAAATGGTGGTGAAGAAGAAGACTGCCCATACCTGGAGCCATTCTGAAGTGCTGAAGCCCAGCTCATCGACAAACATCATCGGCATAATCACCGCAAAGCCGAACAGCGAGAGGGTATTGATAATCCTCACCATGCTCGACAGCAGAATATTGCGGTTGGTATAGAGCAGCGTCGCGGCGCGTCCCAGCTCGGAAAACTTCTCACGGGTGGTGAGATTCTGCATATGCTGCGGCGTTTGAATATGGCGCAGGGAAACCAGGGCAATCACGCCCCCGGTAAGGCAGAAGGCCAGCGCCAGCCACAGGGTGCCCATTTCGCCAATGTGCGGAATGGTAAAGCTCGGAATATAGCTGCCGAAGACCCCGATGCCGATGGAATACACCGCCCAGAACCAGCCGATGGCCGAGCTGGCGTTGTCGCTTTTGACGTTATGGACAATCGCCACGATAAACGAGTAGAGGAACAGCGGATAGGCGAAGCCGCGGATGCCGTAGAAAAGCAGGATCAGCGCATAGTTGGCGTGACCGAGGCCGAAAACGAGGAACAGCACGTGGAATACGCACCACAGCACGAAGCCAATCATCATCGTTTTCAGCGGGGTGATAATTTCCGCCACCACGCCGGAAATCCACGCCGACAGCGCGGCGGCCAGGCCGTAGAGGGTAAAGGCAAAGGAGGCCTCCGCCGGAGAGAAGCCGAGCGCTTTGATATAGTGCGACAGAAAGGCTAATTCAAAACCGTCGCCGGTCATAAATACGGCAATGGCGATGTATCCCCAGAGCAGGTTCAGGGGTAAACCGAGCCACTGTTTATTATTGATAGACATAATGACCTCGTTTTCAGGGTACAGGGTGGCCGCTCCGCGACGTGCAACGAAGCGGCGGTTATGATGAAAATCAGTGCTGTCGATAGTGCAGATCGTTTAAATACAGGGCTTTAAACTGCGCGTAGCGTTGCATCAGGGTGTGGTGGCGAATGGGATCCGCACGCCAGGTCTGCCAGACTTCCGGTTTTTCACACACCGCGGCAACCGGTTTGCCCGCAGCCAGGCAGGCCAGCCGCGCCGCGCCCAGCGCGCCGCCGGTCTCTCCGCCTTTGTGGGTCACCACCGGCATAGCGAGAATATCGGCCAGCAGCTGGGCCCAGAACGGACTGCGGGCGCCGCCGCCCACCAGCGAGCACTGCGCGATCGGCGTCCCGCTCTCTTTCAATGCCTGCAGGCCGTCGTTGATCCCAAAGCTCACCCCCTCCAGCACCGCGTAGCCGAGCTGCGCGCGCAGGCTGGCATGGGTCATGCCCCAGAAGATGCCGCGGGCGTCAGGATCGTTATGCGGGGTTCGTTCCCCGGAGAGATAGGGCAGGAAGAACGGCGCGTTGGCTTTATCCTCCTCGCTTAGCTCGGCAATCTCCGCCAGCAGCGCCACCTCCGTGGTGCCGGTCAGACGGCAGAACCACTGCAAACAGCTGGCGGCGCTCAGCATGACGCTCATCTGGTGCCACAGGTTCGGCAGCACGTGACAAAACGCATGTACCGCCGACTGCGGCGCCGGACGATAGGCGTCGGTCACCACAAACAGCACCCCGGAGGTGCCGAGCGAAATAAACGCATCTCCCGGCGAGACCGCGCCGACGCCAATGGCGCTGACCGCGTTATCACCCCCGCCCCCGGCCACCACCACCGAGGCGTTCAGCCCCCAGCGGGCAGCCACCTGCGGGTCAAGGGTGGCGGAAATCTCGCAGCCTTCGACCAGCGTCGGCATTTGGCTACGCGACAGGCCGCACTTGTCCAGCAGAGCGTCGGACCAGTCGCGCTTCGCCACGTCCAGCCACAGCGTCCCGGCGGCGTCCGACATATCGGAGACTTTCTTCCCGGTCATCCGGTAGCGCAGATAATCCTTCGGCAACAGCACCGTGGCGGTGCGCTGAAAGTGTTCCGGCTCGTGACGGCGCACCCACAACAGCTTCGGCGCGGTAAAGCCCGGCATCGCCAGGTTGCCCGCCACCTGATGCAGCTCCGGCGCCATCGCCTCCAGCTCGGCGCACTCTGCGGCGCAGCGGGTGTCGTTCCACAGAATGGCTGGACGGATCGCCTGCCCCTCTGCATCCAGCAACACCGCGCCGTGCATCTGCCCGGAGAGGCCAATCGCCTTAATGGCCGGCCAATGCTGGGCGCATTTTTCCCGTAGCGTGGCCATCAGGTACTCCGTCGCCTCCCACCATAGCTCCGGCGCTTGTTCTGACCAGTGCTGATGAGGCCGCTGAATACTCAGCGGCGCGCTATGGCTGGCGATAACCTCATGGTTCTCATCAATGACCAGCGCTTTGACTTCCGATGTGCCGAGATCGATACCCAGATACATAGCCACCTCTTAGTTAATCAGCGTGTAAACGGCGGCGACTTTCTCGCGCATCAGCGCCAGGAAATCCGCGTTGTTGGCGAGATCACCAAACAGGGCTTTATCACGGGCGAAGACAGCCACCGGATCCTGAGCCTCGAACATCTCATGCACCGCCTGCGCATCCAGGATGCCGTCCTGGTACTGATACGGCAGAGTTCCCTTGTGCCACTGCTCCATAAAGACGAAGAACAGCGCCGGCAGCATGGCGGTCGCCTCAGGGCGGACGCCGCGTTGGTAGCACTCCTGCAAGGTTGGCGCGATCATCGCCGGAATTTTCGAGAAGCCGTCGGCGGCGACGCGCTGGTTGGTGTCCTGGATATAGGGGTTGGTAAAGCGCTTAAGCACCACATCCCGGTAGGTCGGCAGATCAATGCCGTTATCGCCGAGACACGGAATAACGTCCTCCGTAACGTAGCGGTCGGCAATGGCGTAGATAACATCGGTCAGCGTGCTTTCATGAATATACTGCTGGCCGATTAAGGTTCCCGCCCAGGCAATGCAGCTGTGCGACGCGTTCAGAATACGGATTTTCGCCTCTTCATACGGGATGACCGACTCCACCATCTCCACGCCGACCGCCTCCAGATTCGGGCGGGCATCGCGGAAGTTGTTCTCCACTACCCACTGGATAAAGGTCTCCCCCATCACCGGCGCTTTGTCATCAATTCCGGTTTGCGCTTTGATGCGGGCCGGCAGATCGGCCGCCGGACGCGGGGTGATGCGGTCCACCATGGTGTTCGGACAGGTGGTATTGGCCGCCATCCAGTCAATCACCGCCTGTTTGCCGGTGAGCTGCAGGAACTCGACCATGCCGTCGTGGAAACGCTCGCCGTTATGACGCACGTTATCGCAGTTGAGCAGGGTCAGCGGCCCGGCGTTGTCGGCCATGCGCTTTTCCAGGATCCGCGCGAGGGTGCCGTAAATGGTTTTGCACTCGCCTTGCAGGTCGGCCTGCAGATCGGGGTTGCTGGTTTCCAGCCGATGGCGAGTGTTCAGGTAGTACCCCCCTTCCGTCACGGTAAAGGCGATAACTTTGGTCTGCGGGTTTGCCCCTTCGTTAATCAGCGGCTGTAGCCCGGCCTGCCACGGCAGCAGTTTCTGGATTGAGGTGATCTCTTCATATTCGCGCTCCCCTTCCGGGCTGACGGTCTCGAGGACGTAACGTCCTCCCTGCGCCGCCAGCGCCTGGACCACCTGCTCGGCGTCGTTGCGAATATTCCCCGCTGCGATGCGCCAGCGATTATCCCCGGAAGCAATCAGACGATGCAGATACCACGCCTGATGCGCGCGATGAAAAGAACCCAGACCGATATGAAGCCATGTGAATTGATTGTTCATGTTCTGCTCTCCTTGAGTTGATGGCGCCACTGTAATTGATCATTTGACCAAAATAAGAGCCATGGATCACAAAAGAGCAATTACCCAATTAAATTACAAATGACCAGTAAAGAGCAAAAGCTTGCCAGTTATGCCAACCACGGCGAGAATGCGGGTATTCGCCGGGCCAATTGCGTGCCCTGGCCAGCAACTTAGGGCGGGAAACCATGAGTAAAGAAGACGATATCCGGTTGGATCAGAAGGTGCGTGCCGCATGGATGTACTACATCGCCGGCCAGAATCAGAGCGAGATTGCCAGCCTACTGGGCACCTCCAGACCGGTGGTGCAACGGCTGATCGCCGCCGCGAAAGAAGAAGGGATTGTGTCGATTAATCTGCACCATCCGGTAGCGAACTGCCTCGATTATGCGCAGTTGCTGCAGGAAAAATACCGCTTGATCGAGTGCAATGTGGTCCCCGCCTTTAGCGAAGAAAGCACCCTCGACAGTGTGTCATTTGGCTGCTATCAGCTGATGGCTCGCTATCTGCAGGATGATAAAGAGAAAATCATCGGTCTGGGCTCGGGCCTGACCCTGAAAAAAGCGCTGCAGCGCATCGATTTTGACAGCCTGAATACCCGCTGCGTGGCGCTGATCAGCGCCATGAACGCCGACGGGCAGTGCAATTATTACGATGACGTGCCCCTGCTGCTGACCCGCAAAATTAAGGCCAAGTACTATCAGTGGCCGGCGCCGCGCTACGCCCAAAGCGCAGATGAGTATGAAATGTGGTGCACCAATCGCTTATTCCGCAGCGTCTCCGGCGTCGCCCGTGAGGCGGACGTGATTTTTGTCGGTATTGGTCCGCTGGGCACGCAAAGTCCGATCTTTAAAGACGGCTTTATCAATCAGGCGCAGATGGATGAGCTGACCGCCCGCGGCGGCATTGGGGAGATCCTCGGGCGGTTTATTGATGCGCAAGGCGACGTGGTAGACAGCGAGATCAACCGCATGATCACCAGCTATGATATCCGCCAGAGCCACTGCCCGCGGATTGCCGCTGCCTGTGGAGAACATAAACGACCGGCGATCCTGGCCGCCCTTAAAGGCGGCTGGATCAATGGCCTGGTGACCGATGAGCATACCGCCCGCTGGCTGCTGACGCGGTAACGTTTAACAGCCAGACAGCGACTCAGCTGCTGCTCATCAGTCGCGGGGGAATTTCAATCCGCTGCTGGCTGGCTTCGCCGGCGTCAATAATCGAAAAAACAGCGTCCAGCATCGCCGGCACGTCCTGCTGCACCATGTCGATATCGTGCCCCAGCAGGTAGAGAAAAGGATCCCAGTCGAAGCAGCCCATCGGCGGCTGCTCGCTGCCGGTTAGCCCCACCTGCGACAGCCAGCGCACAACCCCTTCCAGGGATATCGTCGAGTTAACAAATATCCCCTGCAACAACGTCTTCGCGCTGCCAAACCGCTCCTGCAGGCAGTCCTCAACGTGGCCTTTCGAATAGCCGGGGGCCAGAATATTCGCCTGCGGCACGCTAAGCCCCAGCTCGCGATGCGCATCGTGGAAGCCGCGTAAACGCTCGCTGGTGTTATGGTCGCTGCTGCGCCCGCCGATAAAGGTCAGCGGCGCCAGCTCTCCGCGGCGGCGGGCGCTATTAGCCAGGATCTTATGAGTCAGCGCTTTCGCGCCGCCGTAGTTATCCGAAATCACCGACGGCGAGAGAGAGCCCGGCAGGTCGAGATTGACCGTTGGCACGCCCGCCTGCTGGCATAGCGCGGAAATTTTATCCGGATTGGTCGCCCCGGTCGCGACCACCCAGTCAACCTGCCAGGAGAGCATCGCCTTTACCGCTTCGATCTCCAGTTCCGGACGCCGGCGCGTACAGGTGATAATCGGCAGCAGGCCGCGCTCGCGGGCCATCTCCTCAAAGCGTTCGGCGATGGAACCGAAGTAGCGGTTATCATATTTGGGGATAATCATACCGATGACGTGTGATTTTTTACTGCGCAGCATGCTGGCCTGACGGTTAATCGCATAGCCCTGCTCCTCGGCAATCCGCGTCACCTTTTCCGCAAGCTTGGCGCTGATGCGGCGCTTTTTCCAGTTACCGTTGAGGATAGCGCTCACCGCGCTCGCCGAAACGCCGGAAAGTTCCGCCAGGTCGTAAATCGTTATCTTCTTCATTTTTCCAACTTGCGTCACAAAATCATGTCGCTGTTAATTTCCCCACTTGCTCAATCGATGAAGCGAGAGCAACATAGCTTCATCGATTGAGCATCCTTTTCACGCCAGGAAGTACGCGCGCATACCGCCTCAACATGCCAGCAAGCCTGAATTAAGATGCTGATATTCAATATGTTACCAGTTTTAGTCTATCACCTCGAACGTGATGCCCTCGCGTTCGATAGTTTTAACCAGACACGGCAAAGGATTATAAAATGAAGCACTCTGTCTCCTCTATGAATACTTCCCTCAGCGGTAAAGTCGCCGCGATCACCGGCGCGGCGTCCGGTATCGGCCTCGAGTGCGCGAGGACCCTGCTGGGGGCTGGCGCAAAAGTAGTGCTAATCGACCGCGAAGGCGAAAAGCTCAACAAACTGGTCGCCGAACTTGGCGAAAACGCCTTCGCCCTGCAGGTCGACCTGATGCAGGCGGACCAGGTCGATAACCTACTGCAGGGCATTTTGCAGCTTACCGGGCGTCTCGATATCTTCCACGCCAACGCCGGCGCCTATATCGGCGGGCCGGTGGCCGAGGGCGACCCGGACGTCTGGGACCGCGTGCTGCACCTCAATATCAACGCCGCCTTCCGCTGCGTGCGCAGCGTCCTGCCGCATCTGATCGCGCAAAAATCCGGGGATATTATCTTCACCAGCTCGATCGCGGGCGTGGTGCCGGTGATCTGGGAGCCTGTCTATACCGCGTCGAAATTCGCGGTGCAGGCATTTGTGCACACCACTCGTCGCCAGGTGGCGCAGTATGGCGTGCGCGTCGGCGCCGTACTGCCGGGCCCGGTGGTTACCGCTCTGCTGGACGACTGGCCAAAAGCCAAAATGGACGAAGCGCTGGCCAACGGCAGCCTGATGCAGCCGATTGAAGTGGCGGAGTCGGTGCTGTTTATGGTGACGCGTTCGAAAAACGTCACCGTGCGCGACATTGTGATCCTGCCGAACAGCGTGGATCTCTGACCCTGGCCAGCCTGTGAGAGGATGTGATGCAAAACGATACGCAAAACATTATTGGCGTGGATGTCGGTTCGGGCAGCGTGCGCGCCGGGGTATTCAATCTGCGGGGCGAGCTCCTCGCCCACGCGACCCGGGAAATAACCCTGTTTCGCAGCGCCGGAAACAAGGTCGAGCAGTCGAGCCGTGAGATCTGGCAGGCGGTGTGCTACTGCATTAAAACGGCGGTGGCCAACGCCGGCGTTTCGCCGTCGTCGATAGCCGGGATCGGCTTCGATGCCACCTGCTCGCTGGTGGTGATTGGCGATAACGATGCGCCGCTGGCGGTCGGGCCTTCGGACGATGCGGACCGCAACATTATTGTCTGGATGGATCATCGCGCCACCGGGCAGGCAGAAAAGATCAATGCCACGGGCCACCCGGTACTGCGGTACGTTGGCGGCAAAATCTCGCCGGAGATGCAAACGCCGAAAATTTTGTGGCTGAAGGAGAATCGCCCGCACATCTATCAGCAGGCGCGCCACTTCTTCGACCTCGCCGATTACCTCACCTGGCGCTCAACCGGCGATGAAGCCCGCTCGGTCTGCACGGTGACCTGTAAATGGACCTACCTGGCGCATGAACAACGCTGGGATGCCGGTTACTTCCGCCAGATTGGCCTCGCAGAGCTGGCGGATGAAAATTTTGTCCGCATCGGCCAGCGGATTGTCGATCCAGGCACCCCCTGCGGCGAGGGCCTTTGCGCCACGGCGGCAGAGGAGATGGGCCTGCCGATCGGTACGCCGGTGGCGGTGGGGATGATTGACGCCCACGCGGGCGGCATCGGTACCGTCGGCGTGCTTAACGGCGCGGTCAACAATATGGCCTATGTCTTCGGCACTTCTTCCTGCACCATGACCACCACTCAGGAAGCGGTATTCGTCCCGGGCGTCTGGGGCCCTTACTATTCGGCGATGGTGCCGGGCTACTGGCTAAGTGAAGGCGGGCAAAGCGCCGCCGGCGCGGCTATCGACCAGCTGCTGAGCTTCCATCCGGCGGCGGCGGAAGCGCGCGAGCAAGCGAAAGCCGCAGGCGTCCCTCTGCCGGTCTGGCTGGCGGATCGCGTTCTGACGCAAGTTGCTTCCCCTTCTGAAGCGGTAACGCTGGCCGCCGGTCTGCACGTCGTTCCGGAGTTTCTCGGTAATCGCGCGCCGCTTGCCGATCCCCACGCGAAAGCGCTGATTGCCGGGCTGGGGATGGAGCGGGACCTGGATAACCTGACCGCGCTGTACGTTGCCGGGCTATGCGGGATTGGCTATGGTCTGCGACAGATCATTGACGCCCAGCGCGCCTGCGGAATTGAGAGTGAAAATATCGTCATCAGCGGCGGAGCCGGGCAGCATCCGCTGGTGCGTCAGCTGTTGGCCGACGCCTGCGGCGTTAGCATCGTGAGCACCGCCAGCCGCGAGCCGGTGCTGTTAGGTTCCGCCATCCTCGGCGCGGTGGCGGGCAGAGTCGCGGCTTCGCTGCCGGAGGCCATGAAGCAGTTTACTCAGGTGGATGCCACCTATCACAGCGAGACGGCGTTTAGCCCGCTTCATCAGCGCAGGTATGCGGCCTATAAGGCGCTACAACAGGCCGGCAGGCTGATTCGCGAATAACATACCTCCTTATTTTATAACAATAATGCTCCGCTGCTGTGCAGCGGAGACACTCATCTGCACTCTGAAATCGAGGTCAACATGTCCGTTAATAACAAACAGTGGTACGGTCTACCGCTCAACCTCATCTGGGGATATGTCGCCATCGCCGTGTTTATGACCGGCGACGGCTTTGAGCTGGCTTTTCTGTCGCACTACATCAAAGCACTCGGATTCACCCCGGCGCAGGCTTCATTTGCCTTTACTCTCTACGGTCTGGCTGCCGCCCTGTCGGCGTGGGTCTCCGGCGTGGTGGCGGAAATCATCACCCCACGTAAAGCCATGCTGATTGGCTTCGTGCTGTGGTGTGTATTCCACGTACTGTTCCTCGTCTTCGGCCTCGGTCGCGCCAACTATGCGCTGATCCTGCTGTTTTATGGCATCCGCGGCCTGGCCTACCCGCTGTTCCTCTACTCCTTTATCGTCGCCATTATCCACAACGTCCGCAGCGACAGTTCCAGCTCCGCGCTGGGCTGGTTCTGGGCGGTCTACTCGGTGGGTATCGGCGTGTTCGGCAGCTATATTCCGAGTTTTACCATTCCCCACATTGGCGAAATGGGCACCCTGTGGCTGGCGCTGCTCTTTTGCGCCACCGGCGGCATTATTGCGCTGGTGTCGATGCGTCATACCGAAACGCCGCGCCATATGCAGAACCTGACCACTCGTGAAAAATTCGCCGAACTGGGGCGCGCGGCGACGCTGCTCTATACCAACCGCAGCATTCTGTTCTCGAGCATTGTGCGCATTATCAACACCCTGTCGCTGTTTGGTTTTGCGGTGATCATGCCGATGATGTTTGTTGATGAGCTGGGATTTACCACCTCGGAATGGCTGCAGGTATGGGCGGCATTCTTCTTCACCACGATCTTTTCGAACGTTTTCTGGGGGATTGTGGCGGAGAAAATGGGCTGGATGAAGGTTATCCGCTGGTTCGGCTGCATCGGGATGGCGCTTTCCAGCCTGGCGTTCTATTACCTGCCCCAGCACTTCGGCCATAATTTTGCCATGGCGCTGGTACCGGCTATTGCCCTGGGGATTTTTGTCGCCGCGTTTGTGCCGATGGCGGCGGTGTTCCCGGCGCTGGAGCCGAACCATAAAGGCGCGGCGATTTCGGTCTATAACCTGTCAGCCGGGCTGTCGAACTTTCTGGCGCCGGCGATTGCCGTGGTACTGCTGCCCTATTTCAGCACTATCGGCGTGGTAATAGCCTATACCGCCTTATATATTCTGGCCTTCTTCCTGTGCCCGTTAATCCGCGTTGAACAGCCTGGCTTTACCAGCGATCAGCATGCGAAACCGTTTACCGCCAACGCGGCAGAGTCTTAATAAACCGCATCTGGTACAAACAATGCGCAATCCGGGCGGTGCCGCCCGGATTTTTGCCTTATGCGATAGTCACTTTGCCATCCAGATAAACATCCTGCACGGCATTGATCAGCTTCACGCCGTCGGCCATCGATTTCTTAAACGCTTTGCGGCCCAGGATCAGCCCCATGCCGCCGGCGCGTTTATTGATCACCGCCGTGCGCACCGCGTCGGCAAGGTCGGTCTCCCCGCCCGCCGCGCCGCCGGAGTTGATCAGCCCGGCGCGGCCCATATAGCAGTTGGCCAGCTGGTAGCGCACCAGATCGATGGGGTTATCGCTGGTCAGTTTGCTGTATACCCGATCGTCGGTATAGCCGAAGTTAACCGCTTTGTAGCCGCCGTTATTCTCCGCCATCTTTTGCTTAACGATATCGGCGCCGATGGTGGCCGCCAGGTGGTTGGCCTGACCGGTCAGGTCAGCGGAAACATGATAGTCGACGCCGTCTTTCTTGAACGCCGAATTGCGCAGATAGGCCCACAGCACGGTGACCAGGCCCAGCTCATGGGCCCGCTCAAAGGCGGCGGAAATCTCTTCTATCTGACGACGCGATTGTTCTGAGCCGAAATAGATCGTCGCTCCCACGGCCACCGCCCCCATATTGAACGCCTGCTCAACGCTGGCGTAGAGGGTCTGGTCGTATTCGGTGGGGTAGCTCAGCGTTTCGTTATGGTTGAGCTTCACCAGGAAAGGGATGCGATGCGCGTAGCGGCGCGACACCGAGGCCAGCACGCCGTAGGTCGACGCCACGCAGTTACAGCCGGCTTCGATCGCCAGCTCGACGATATTTTTCGGATCAAAGTACAGCGGGTTGGCGGCAAAGGAGGCGCCCGCCGAGTGCTCCACGCCCTGGTCAACCGGCAGAATGGAAAGGTAGCCGGTTCCCCCCAGGCGTCCGGTATTGTACAGGGTCTGCATATTGCGTAGCACCGCCGGTGGTCGGTTGTTATCCACCATCACCCGATCAACATAATCTGCGCCAGGCAGATACAGCTGGTCGGACGGAATGGTTATACAACGGTGCTGCAACAGGCTCTCGGCATCTTTGCCCAGCAACTGCGTAATATCAGTCATAGCAATCTCCCGTAAGGCCGGCCGAAGCCGGCGTGCATTATCCCAACCCAATTTTTTTGGGCAGGTTAAGCCTGGTACCGACTTAGCCTATTTTCCAGCCGGGGGGCCATTTTTTCAGGAGATTCTGCTGTCCCGTTGCGCTGCCATTTACCACCAGGCGTGGAAATGGTGCACCGGCCCGATACCGTGGCCTACCTCCAGAGAGTCGGCCTGCGCCAGAGCCGCCGACAGCCAGGCCTTCGCCTCGATAACGGTGGCCGCCCAGTCCGCGTGACGCGGGCGCAGCGCCGCCAGCGCGGCGGAGAGCGTACAGCCGGTGCCGTGGGTATTTTTGGTCTGCACTCGCGGCGCGGTGAACCGCTGTTCCCCTTCGCGGGTGAAGAGCCAGTCCGGGCTTTCGGCATCGTCGAGATGGCCGCCCTTCATCAATACCGCGCCGCAGCCCAGCGCCAGCAGCGCCCGCCCCTGCTCCAGCATTTCCCGTTCGTTACGCGCATGGGGGGCATCGAGTAGCGCGGCCGCTTCCGGCAGGTTCGGGGTGATCAATGACACCTGCGGCAACAATCGTTGACGCAGGGTCTCCACCGCCGAGGCCGACAGCAGCGGATCGCCGCTTTTCGCCAGCATGACGGTATCCAGCACCACGTTGGCCACCCGGTAGCGCGCCAGCCGCTCGGCCACGGCTTCCACAATATCGGTCTCCGCCAGCATGCCGATTTTGGTGGTATCGATACGCACATCGCTGAACACCGAGTCGAGCTGCGCGGCCACAAAATCCGGTTCGATGCGATAGACCGACTGTACGCCGCGGGTATTCTGCGCCACCAGGGCGGTGATCGCCGAGCAGCCATAGGCCCCCAGCGCGGAGAAGGTTTTCAGATCGGCCTGGATACCGGCCCCGCCGCTGGGATCGGTGCCGGCGATGGTCAGGGCGTTGATGCGTTTCATCCCTGCACCTCCTGATACAGCGCGTCGAGAAACGCCGGAATAAAGCTGCCCGGGCCTCCCTGACGGGCGGCGATCTCCCCGGCCTGCTTCATCAGCCCGCAGGCGGCGGCCACGTTTTCCAGCCGGTCTCCCGGCAGCGCCGCGCTCGCCGCCACCACCGCCGACAGCGCGCAGCCGGTGCCCACCACCCGGGTCATCAGCGGATTGCCCCCCGCCACGCTGAGCACCCGCTCGCCGTCGGTGACGTAGTCCACCTCGCCAGTGACCGCCACCACGGTAGCCAGCCGACGAGCCAGCGCCTGGGCCGCCGGCAGCGCCGCGGCGGCCGTATCGGTGGTATCCACCCCGCGCCCGCCGGCGCTCATCCCGGCCAGCGCCAGAATTTCAGAGGCATTGCCGCGAATGGTCGCCGGCTGGAGGGCCAGTAGCTCGTGACAAAAGGCAGTGCGCACGGTCAGGGCGCCGACCGCCACCGGATCCAGCGTCCAGGGCTTGCCGGCCTGACGGGCGTGCTCCACCGCGGCGCGCATCGCCACGGCGCGATCTTCGGTCAGGGTACCGACGTTAATTAACAGCGCATCAGCGATAGCGGCAAACTGCGCCGCTTCGCGGGGATCGATCACCATCGCCGGCGAGGCGCCGACGGCCAGCAGAACGTTGGCGGTAAAGGTCTGCACCACGTCATTAGTCATGCAGTGCACAAGGGGGGAATGGGCGCGCAGCAGATGGCGCAGGTGCGCGACAGGCGCGGGATTCAGCAGCTCAGGCATGGTTTGCTCCCGCCAGACGAGGTAGAAGCAATGACCCTGCGGTCTCTGACTTCCCTACGCTGGCATTATCCAGATCAGGTGGTACGGGTATTTCTCAGCCTTCAACGAAGAAGGGCACCCCGAGTCATTTAAATCAAAATCAACTACTTGCGATTAACGTCCCGTTAATCCCTGATCAGGATAATGCCATCGGGAAGTCAAAGACACAACCTTTCTAAAAACAGCATGTGTCCCATTTTGTGACCCACGTTGTGACCCACAAGAACAAAAGTCAGACCAAAAAAGCCGGGTTGTCCCAGCCAAAGTTTTGTCGGTATAAATTATTTTCTTTAGTAATAGTTATGTGAGATCGCGTTGATTGTGGGTCACGAGAGGGGGAACTGAATCATTCCGTACATGCAGCCAAGGGGCCAACATGAAGGAACTTACCAATCACATTGAGCTGGCAAAGCATGATGGAATAGGTTTATTCTGAATAAAACACCATTCAGGGATAAGTAGACTATGTCAGACGACATCAAAAAAAATTCGTCGGTTTCAAGGATAAATTTAAACTTCCGACAATAAAAAAAGGTTCTGACGAGCCAGATAGCGTTGTTAGTGAAGTTGCTAATGAAACGCCTGACGGCACATCAGTTTCAACCAAAGAGAAATACCAGCTGTTGTTGAACAATATCGTCATTAATGGATTGCTCAACATAGCGGAAGATAAATTAAACGATGATGTGTTTATTGAATCTGTATTCAATAAAGCATATGAGCTATTACCCACTCCTGTAAGGCTCGTTATGAAAAGAGAGTGGTGTTTAAATTATCTTCAAACTCAGAAGGCTCCATTACTGGAGAAATTGAAGGTTTACCGTGTAAACCCAGTATCGGAGCCACTGACTCTACAAGTTGAAGCCTTACCAAATCCAGGTGAAGAAAAAAACATAAACCAGCAATGAAGTATCGTGTTGCATAAAAAAGGCGGGACCTCGCCCGTCCAGTCTTAGATTACATCTTTCAGTTTTTGCTGCGTCGCGTAGTACAAAATCGCGGCTTCAAGGCCATGCGTCGCCACGCGTGATAAAAAGGTGCTGCGGTGTACACCCAACTTTCTGGCGAGCGCTGACACGTTCAGCAGCAAGTTGGCATCGTCCAACGTCTTAACCTTGATCGACAGCAGCGGCGAGTTTCCAACGCCCAGAATCTTCAATTGCATATTTTTACCTCTCCAAAGAGAAAGGGCGACAATTGCCGCCCAAATCATTTACCTCGCCTGATTACGAAGCATCGTTAGTGATGGCAGTTACCAGATCCGGGCGGTAGCAAATCGGCAGCAGGCTGAACTCACTGGAAAGCGTAATGTTCTTATACGCATCGGTGCTGCTATAGATGCGGAAATCCACTACGTCAGCAAAGGCCAAATCGAGATTTCGTGATGTAGGCCCGACAAGGTTGGTAAATGGTGATGCCTGATCAGCGCTTAACGGCTTCTCGAAGACCGGAACCATGAAGCCTTGATCTGCCCCGATGCCGTAAAAATCGGTATCGGACATCTCGACTACAGTCACGTTATCCAGAACGAAATAGCTGAATGCCGGGTTGATCTCTTTATTGAACACCAGGCCATCAGGATCAAGCACACCATACTGCACAAGCTGGCGAACCGATGGGTTAAAGCGCAACTTCTTGAACAGGTTGGAACCCGCGAACAGGTAGATGCCTTTTAGCAGGGAAGCAAGGCCACCCATGCGGCGCTTCATGGCGCTGACCTCATCGGACAGGGATTCTAACGGATCAGCAGCAACCCCCGTGTAGATGGTTCCGGTGCTTTGGTCGTAACCAAACTCCTCTGACCAATCCAGGATTTCCGACCCGTCAGCGGTATACTGCATATCGGTGACACGATGGCGGAACAGGCTTTCAGCAAACATGCGTTCACGAGTCGCAGCGAAGCGTTCATAGTGAGCCAGGCTTTTAGCTGTCACAGCGTCCAGGACGTTGGCCTGTAGCGAAGAGCCGATCTTACGGAATGGCTGCACATCAGCAGCAGTGATCACATCCTGCGTGGGGAACAGAGGAAGCTCGATCAGATGATTAGCTGCTTTTGGCTTCGGTGTGCTTCCCCATTCGCTGGAAAATCGATTTGCTGCCGGGGCGATGGTGTCAGCCTGAGCGTTCAGGATGTCCAGACTGGTTTTAAACTGGTCAGTAACGTCACGCTGGAAAATGTTCAGGTTGGTTAAGATACGGTTTCGAGCCGGAACGTTCGCAAAGGTCGAACTGTAATCGACGTATGAAAAATCTTTTGTAAGAGCCATGTTGTGATGTCCTTATCGGTAAAATTATTGAGCGTCAGCCTGAGCTACGCGGATGTTGCCGGATGCAGTCAGAGCAGCAATTGCAGCAGCGCCTACAGTCGCGCCCATAACGGTGATGACGGTTTCCGGGCGGATGTAGACGCCACGGTCAGCAACAATGATGTTTGCATCTGTACCAGCGCGGTGATGACTCAGAACCAGTAACGCATCATTGCCGGAGGTAAATGCGGTGCCGTCGGCTTTAATGACCGAACCGGGCTGCACTTCGACGGCCAGGTTTGGGATGTTGATTGTTTTCACTGCAAAATTAGCGTCGGCCTGATAGGTCACGACATCATTAAAGGTGCGTTGGGATTCGCCCATTTTCATAAAAGTCACTCCATAAAGTTGTTGTTTGCTGGCCTGTAGGCTTTGGCCTTTCGGGCCGTATCGTCAGAATTGACGGCGTGCGAGTACAAAAGAGGTCGCCAGTGGCGACCTTCCTTTATTTGTTTCTGCATCAGAAAAAAGGCGGGCGGCGAAGATACCGCCCCTGAGGAGCAACGAGGATCTTTATCGTTATTTTTCTGAGAGATGGGAATGTGCAGCGCCCTCTACGGGCGTTAGCTCTGCTAACCCGGCTTTACCGGGCTGGAATAAGGGAGCGACAACGGCGGGAGACCTCTGAATCCCTACGCCGTGCGCTCGATGCCGTTTTATGTCCGGCAGACAGCCCGAGGAGAGCCGGGACTTATTGCGGTTGTTAGACCGCTGGCAAACCCCATCGCGGAAGGCTAATACCACGGCAGGGGAATAAGCGGCGCTGGAAAGCAAAGATGGCCCGTGCGAGGTATCAAGGAGCCAGCGCCTTAGAGGAGATTAAATTACGTTCAATTGGCTGTAGTTCGCAGTAGACTCTTTCGAATCTATTAATCACCTTATATATAATTTTAAAACGTTATTATTTAAAGTGCAATCAGAATTCACGTTAAATTTGTTGACTTCTAAGTTCATCTGTGAATACAAAGAAGGAAGGTTTCCCTGCCCCCTTTATCATTAGCCCTGTATTATACCCGCCCCGCCCGGTTTATCTTGGTCAGGCAGTGGCTCTGACGGGATCACGTAGGAGTACGCAGCCGGATCGGCGGCAACGATCTCCCGGCATTTGGAGCGAGCACGAGCTAACGCCGCTTCGTCCACAACAGGGGGAGTAAAGACACCTGCCCCAGCGCCCAGCGTCTTCATGATACGTTTGGCTTTTTGTTTTTTGCTGGTTACTGGCGCAACGGCGGGCGCTGTTGTTGGTTTCCAGTCTGGATGGCGGATCAGATAGTCATCAATCACACTTTTTACAGCGTCCAGCCGCTGTTCTTCCTCCAGTTGCTCTGGAGTTTTCCCCAGAAGCGCGGCGGCAATGCTGTCTCTGACTTTTTGCAATGTTGTTTTCATTGTGGTGGTTCCTGTACAGGGCCAGCCCGTCACGGGCGCAGCGATACGCCAGCCATGCAACGGGCAGGTATGGTAAAAGGTCTATGAGATTCAAGGTCAGGCCGTCGCGGTCTGGCTCGCTGTTGTGGTTTGTTGGCTTTTCTTATGCAGCCCACTTTGCTGGTTAGCTTCGCTAACGTCACCTCGTGACGCTGGACTAACGCGGCGAACAGGATTTATCTGAATAGGCCGCGATTTGCTCGTAGCTTTTCGGGCCACAACCTGCCGATATTCAACATATAGCGGATCATTGTAATCTGGCATCCGTGGAGCCATTGCGGGATTGGTAACGCCATTCTGCCGAAGTGACATCACCACAGTGAACAACGGCAAGCCCAGCGTCTGGCAGACCTCCACGAGCGTTGCGCCCTCGTGCCACATCGTTATTATCAATTTCCCGTTGTTCGGGTTCGCAAAGCGCCTACATCGCGGGTTGTAACTCGCCTGGTGGAGTTCTTTAACCTTTTCCAGCGGCAGACGCAGCAGTAATGCCACTCGTCCTGGAGAATATCCCGCGATCAACATGTGCTTGCACTTCTGCATAACGTCGCCATCCCTGCAACGCCGCTTATACAGCCGAGTCAAATCCGGCAACTCTGGGTCAGGTAATTCTTGTGCGGGTAAATCGGGAAGGTCGTTACTTGCTTGTTCTTCTGGGTCAATCTTTTCTGGTTCGGCGCTTACGCCGTTGCGATCATCATTCGTCATCATTCCTCGTAAGATCAATCAGTCGGTATCTCACATCATGGTGCTGTCAGCCAGCCCCGGCTTTTTCGCAGATCTCATCATGTCCCAGTGGTTCGCCCTCAACCTGCTCACCGTCCGCAAGTTCACCGGGCGGTGCGAATCCTTCCGGGGCATCATTTGACGCTGGTTTCTTTGGTGGAAACGGCGGATCATCGTCGTATTCCTGCTGCTCCTGCTGCTTCACCGCATTATTACCAGCGGTGCGATCATCACTGCTGTTGTCATTGTCATCGTTAGATACCACGCTATCACACTGTCCAACATCAGGCGTGGCAGACTCATCGGCCAGGTTAGCACTCTGATCAGCGGTTGCTGCCTGCGGTTCGGTGCAGTCCGGTTTAGCCGTGTTAACTTCGTTAACGTCACCAGGTGACGCTGGTTCGGATTTGCCATAGTCCTGTTTCTTCTCGGATTTTTGTTTCGGTTTCCCGCGTGGCTTCTTCTTCTCCAACTTGCGGATCAACATTCCGTCAGCCAGTAGCCCACCGCTGGTTGATGCTGAACCGTAGAAAAGCAGGTTGTCCGCGATCTCCTCCAGGGGAATCACTGTGTGGTAATAGCGATCATAGCCGCGCTCATCCTTCCCCCGCTTGTCTGAAATAACCAGCCCGATAGCGTTTAACACGTCCAGCCACTTCTTAACTGTCCGGCGATCAGTATCCTGAAATTTCAGTCCCATGCTCTCCATCGACTCGAAGAACTCCAGCCCCCTGGCGGAGTAGCTAGTATACTGATCACGCATGTAGCCGTAGAAACTGGCAATTTCGAGACGGTTTTTTATCTCCAGCCCGGTATCACGGCGCACAATGTGCGTTGCATACTGGAGGCGTTTAAATAGTTCGTAACGGAACTCAGTTTTTTCTGTCTCGTGCATTTTTTCTCCCAGTTTTTGGAATTAACGTGTTTTCAATTAGCCGAACCAGGTACAGGCCGACTCCGATCCCCTCAGCCGCAGCGTTGGCGCGGATGATGGCGAATAACTCAGGTGCGAATCGCAGATTAATCATTCATTTTTCCCCCCGTTGAGGCATACAGGCACAAACAAACCTCGCCAGTGATCGCACAGAGACGAACCGGCTCAGATTGTCAGTAATTATTTAATGAGTGGTGGTTGGTGTCACCGCTGTCGGAAAATCGCCAGCTACGCTGTAACCGTGTTGTTCCAGGTTCTCCACACCGTGGGTGGCAACCAGGAACATGATCACCTGCTCGGGCGTCATATCCAGATTGAGTTTTTCACGGTATAGACGGCGATAGCTCTGGAGCACCGGGGCTAATATCTCAGTCAGCGACTGACCGTCAGCGAACTGGCGGGATAACGGTTTCAGGATCGCCTTGACCGCTCGGGCGCTCTTTGCCTTCTTTCGTTCCTGTTTCAGGATATGAAGTGCAACAGCCAGTTGCGGATGCTTTGCATATGCGGCGTCTGCACCACCATTACGGCTAATGAAAGACCATAGTGCGGTTTTGGTGTACGTGCCGTACATGATGGCGTCTGCGATCTGCTCGCCAGTCATGGTGGCGGGTGTAATACGTTGGGATTTAGGTTTGTTCATTGGGTTCCTCCGTAGGATTGAAATTATTACCGGAGGGTCATTTGTACCCATTTGTCAGGAGCCATCACCGGGCGATGATGCACCTTATTTGTTAGAACCAATGTTATCAGTAATGGCTTCAAATAGCAAACAAAATAAAAAGATAGAATGATTTCTTCATCTTACTATGGCACAACCATGATTTCAATGTCAAGATCTTTTTGATTAACACTAAAACGCTCTACAGCGCTCTGTAACGCATTCTGACACCTACCAACTACCATCGTATTACGTGAGGTGTTTTAATCGCTCTACGGGCCTCCTGTGAAGCCTGTGATGGGTTGGCACGTTCTTTGCTTGTTGTTTTGCTTAATGGTCTTTGCTTGTCAGCCCTCGCGCCCATCGTTAGCCTCGATCATCGATCTCGGCATCCGCATCGCGGATTCCACAAATTGCGATACTGTCGTATCGCTTCCCACAAAAAGTTCGGATGCGTAGCATCCTCCTGAAGAGGCGAGCCTGTTCCCGGCCAGGGAACGGATCAGGGAGCCACGGAAGGAGAAAGCCCAGCGCGAAGCGTGGCGCGGAGCGACTGAACAGAGAGACCAACACAACTGGCTACAGCCAGGCACAAAAGGAAGGTTTCCTCTTTATATGATTAAGGTACAAATTTTGTACATAACTGGGTTTTAGATCTTGTTCTTGATTTAAATTGTTACTGATTAGTGTACAAACTTTGCTAAAAGCCATGTACAAACTTTGCTAATGCCTGTTCTGGGGTCGTCAACGAACGCACATGAGACAACATGATGTCCCCATAGGCACTTGGGCCTCACCGGATCTTTTCTCAAAATAAAAGCCATCAAATAGCAATCAAATGACCCGAAAAGCTGCCCTTTCTTGACCCGTCCGGGCGAATCTGTGCTAATCCCGCGCGTAGAAGCGAGCATGTCGCGACCTTCGCTATGGTAGAAATTATACAGCGATATGTCCTGAGCGCCACGGCTGGCGCGGGTTCGTTAAATTGTCTGCCGATAATGCAGGCTCGCCGCTTTAGGTATGGGCTAAACAACAATCATGATCACCCCTTAACTTTTGTCGAAAATAATAAAAACCCGCTTCATTCTAAAAAATCATTGAAAAATCATTGCTTTCCTGACTTCTGGGAGCCTCTGAGAGAGGCGCTCAGGATCAGGGGCATAGTGATGTACCTGTTATGGGAAAACGTCGTGGTGGCTCGCTGGCGAAGCGTGGGGGCACTTGCCGGATGGTGGAAGGGCTGAGGCCGGAAATGTTGTGGGATAAGACAAAAACCAGGGCCGGAGGTCGGGCCATATCGCCAGCGCAAGCCTCTTGTTGGTGGGGAAACCTGGCCCGTAGGGCAGAGGGAAAAGCGAAGTCGTGAAAGTGAAGACTAACAGTCTCCTCTCTCCAAGTGGTTGATAATACGTAGATGAGCCTGCTCACATCATCAGACAGCCTTTATATGCATCGTTTATGCAGGATCAGGCAAGGTTTATTCGCTTCTCTGATCTGGTGCTCGGGACTCGGGCGGGACTCGATAACCTGACCAGTAAGATATTTGCGAAAGACTGTTGACTTTTTCCGTGGGATGTGAGTGTGCGTCAAGCAGATCTGTTGGTGTGCAGGGATATTTTCGTGAACGAGACACACAAAAGACGGGCCAATTTGACCAGCGCCCCGCGAGGGGGCGTGATATTTCCCAGCCAGCTTACGGCATGACCTCATATTGGTGATTCTCCCCGGCGGGCGGGTAGGTGTTTGCATGAACATTCCTTGTGTACAACCTGCGCCCATTTTTTGATCATTTAGTGCGATTATTAAATTAAAGCACTTTCCATGTTACTGTTTTTGATCAAAAATATATCCATTGAAAGATTCAGAGCCGCACGGCGGCAAGGGGAGAATATGGGTAACGCAATGGTCGCGTTGAAAACCGCCGACGAAGTGAAAGCAGTCAGCGCGGAGTTAGCAAAGAACAAAAAGACGAACCTGTTTCGCTGCCTCTGGGCGATGCAATTTGAAAGCGCTCTTCGGTTCGGTGACGCCGTCAAATTGACGTGGGATCAGTTCGCGGAGGGTAAGACGCATCTTTCTATAAAGCAGGAGAAGACGGGGAAAATTCATAAGGTCGCCATTACCCCGGCTATGCGCTCCATAGTCCAAGCTCGCCGGGAAGAAGCAGCAGACCGCCCAAAATTCGGTGACTACATATTCAGCCTTTCTGATCTGAGATCGAAGGGTAAGCCAGTTTCACACAACGCAGTGCTGACGGAGTACGGCAAGTGCGGACGCCGTGCAGGTTTCCAGGATGTGGGAAGTCATACACCACGCAAGAGCAAAGGGCGCATTCTCTTTGAGAACGGCGCACCGCTGGAGCACATCACAAAGTTGTTGGGCCAGGCCAACCCGGCTTCGACCCTGTTTTACATCGGGTTCACGCAGGAGACAGCTGACACATTAGCGGGAGAATATTCTCTCGGGGAGGAATGGTAATGATGAAAAAATGCACAACATCAGTGTTAACAGTTTTGGCCCTGCTGGCATGTCAGCCAGCACACGCCGGACGGATCACGATGCAACTCACTGAACAAGAGGAGACAGCCAACGGCAAGACGCTTTGCCGTTATGAAAATTCTATCTATTCATTTAGTTACGTGACGCTGAGCAAGCATTGCGCGTCAGTCAAAACCTTCGACACCGAGGATTCAAATTAATGAAGAAGGAAGAAGCTCTCGCCAGCTTCGTCTGGTGTGGGGCCGTGTTTCAGGTCTACACGAAGACGGTGGCGTTTGCCGGGACGGTTATACAGCGGCATCTGCTATCGAAGAACCTAAGGCAGGCAGTAGATAAGGCGGCGCAGGCTGAGTGCTTGGCGGTAGACAGCCCGCGCCATGTTCAACAAAACCGACGGAGAGTCAGGAATGAAGAACAGCAACATTATGGCGTTAGCGCTCGCGCTTCGCAACATCGAAGCCGGTCAGGCGGTTAAAATCCCGGCGATGACCGGGCAACAGTTGCGCCAGTTGCTGGCGTGGCTTGAGGCGCTGCGGTAGGCATTCATAAGCAATGCAACGGGGCTAATGATGGCCCCGTCTTCGTTGGTCAGTTCCAAGATGAGGGAGTCATCAGGAATCACCGTTTAGTATCGCGCAAAATCACTGACAACAACCACCACCAACGACGGCGCAGCCAACTAACATCACTGAACAGTTTCCCGTCAGATGTAGTCACGTACACCCCTCCGCGATGATGCATCTTGTTATGGTGAGCCTTGTTGATGAATGGCACTACCAGGATCATTGCATCACGGGCTTTCAATCGACACGGCAACATCGGGCTGATCATGTATTCATCACAATGCTCGTTAGAACAATCGCTAAGGCGTCCGCTGGCTGTAACTACACCAGCTGAACTTAACGTCACATCGTGAGCGCTCTTGTTGGAAACGTAGATTCTGTCCTCATCCCGATCACACCCCAAGAAAAGCTGAATAGATGTTCTTGATTTTAATAACTGGAATATCGATAGTAAAAATCCAGCCCATGCAGCAAGCATGGTCAAATTATCCACATCAAACAGCCATTCTTTCAAAGTTCCATCCCCTGAGAGCTAAGGTATTCAGCAATGCTTTGACGCTGCGAGTAAGTCAATTGAAAGTATGCATCGAGTACACCTATTACTTGTTCGACATTATCAGCAAGAACAGAACCTGGGGCATCAGGAGGAAGCGAGCCAGCAAGGATGACTGTAAAGTATCCCGAAGAGATTGAAACTGTCAGGAAGCAACCGGGTAAGAATTCGTAGCGCTCACTCATAACCACCTCATTTTATGGATGTTTCTATTAAAGCGCACAGTGCAAATTTTATCCTTCTACCGAATTTCAAACCAAATGACAATTCCACAGCATCAGTTAAGGATTTTAACCCTCACCGAAGATAACATAACCTCAAAATGTCTATCGCTCCATTAGGAAAATGTATGTCTACAGAGAATTTTGTTACCTACTGGCTAGCCAGAGCTGATCTTCCATACTTTCTTGAACCTCATGAATTTTACGTTTCTGAGGCAAGGCGGCGGCTTCTCTCTCAGTTCGGAGATCTTGATCAAGAAGCAGAACAGCGAGAAGAGCAATTTCTGAAAGCATCAGCGCAATACTTTAACCCCGACTACGACGACCCCTCAGAAGCCTACGAGCAGGCTTATCATGAAGGAGTAAGTTATGCGTGGTCACTGATGGAGATGCAAAATAGTGTGCTTTTGGCGGTAACAGCAGGGATGTACCACCAGTTTGATAAAATGTTGCGAAAACATACTATTAAGCAGCTAAGTAACTGGTGCAAAGAAGAAATTATCATTCCAATGATCTGGAATTTCACCTTCAATCAACTGATTGATTTTCTTGAATGGATTGGACTCAAAATCAATGGAACTGTATACGGGGAAAAGCTCAAAGCCTGCAACCTGGTCGTGAACGTTTACAAGCATGGTGATGGAGATTCTCATCAAACCTTATCGTTAACCCATCCTGAGTATTATCCTCATCCTACCGGTGTTAAAGATTGGCAAACTATCCCTGTTCATGATGATTTGCAGGTCACGGAAGAGCAGTTTGTTGAATTTGCTGATGCAATAACTGCATTCTGGAAAGCTGTTCCAGAGTATTGCTACTATGCAGATCTCGAAGATGAGCCTAAATGGATAGAAAAAGTTTTAGCAAACATGGAGCGAAAGAAGAAAAAAAGTAATAGCAACCATAAAGCGTCGTGATGGTACATCCAGCGATCAACCCCTTTAGGCGTATCATCAGTTGTTACAGCAGCAGTTTAAACGAGCACAGGGCCATGATCGGCCCCTTTGTGGTTGGCTAGGATCAGATAAATTTCCTGAACTCTGCGACCATTTTCAACTCCACTTCCTCTGCCTTTTTACGTTCGAGCCAGGCTTTACCTTTTGATGTAACTTGGCGGATTTCGTGGATGTTAATGTGATTCATCACCCCAGCCAATTTGCGTTAAAGATTCACTACTCTAACGCTCACCCCTCCCCGCTCATACTCCAAAACGAATCGGAATACCCTGTCGCAAATGACATTCGCCGTTGTTCCAAAGAACCATCGCGTTTCGACACTTTCTACCCGCTCGCACTCGTAACCCGCATGACGGATTTCGCTCTGAACCTTATCGGCCTCTTCCACTGGCACACCGCCATCAGCGGCAAGCGTGGCGAATGGGCTTAAAAATAAGATTAACACAATGGTTTTAATCACTAATCACCTTCCTCGTCTGAAAGTTGATTGTCCGACTCCTCGCTATCGGACACCTCAATCTATCGATCTAACAGATCAATAATTATATATTGACCGTTAAAAGTGATCAAGTTAATGATTAGTAGTTTTGCAACTAAAGTGAAAAACTTAGCTGCGCAGCATGAAGATAACCACACCACAGATATGGTTAACCCAGTGCAGGGTTGGCATTTGAACATGACAGAAGCAACAGTTTGGGAGAGCGACGGAGAAAAGAATGGCTATAGCGGGAACAGCACTACTCCGATGGTGAAGCGAAGTTCATCATCGGAATATTATTACCCCACCAACTTGACGGGTGATCTTGAAGGCAGAAAATTAATACCAGCATAATCCGTCGATCACATAGCAAACCGCAGATAGCGGAAACGTATGCAAATAGCGTCTGGTGATCCCCGTCCCGCTTTTCTCATGACCGACAACCTGTTGCAAGTGCGCCAAGTTTCCAACCCATCCAGCCAGACAGGTCGAGATCATTGTGTGCCGGAAACTATGCACCAGCCGCCGTTGTCCATAATCATCAAGGTACGGGATACCAAGCTGATCTCGGATATCAGCTAAAACCTTGCCAATCTTCGGCATATTCTTACCCGCCACTGGAGAAAATATTTTCTCTTTCCACTGACGATTCACAAAATCGATGAAGCCCCACTCGATCAAGTCAGGATGAATTGCTACCTGGCGTGTAGCGTTTTCAGTTTTGCCCTGTCCACCTTCGGCAATCAGAAGGTAATGACGCTGGCTGTCTTCATCATATTTGATTTGCGATTTTTCCAGCTTGGCTATCTCACCTCTCCTGGCTCCAGTGTAAGCCAATAATAACGTAATCCATTTCTGCCAGCCGTCAGGCTGCTTGAGCGCCCAACCCACAAATTTTCTCATCTCCGTCGCGCTGTACGCACCAAACCGTGCTTTCGATGGTGCCGCCACTACGCCATCAGTCGGAGATTTATCCAGAATCTCTTTGCTATCAGTAAGAAAGGTCTTGAACAGCGATTTATAAATTTTGAGATGTTTATGAATTGCCTCGGCCCCCACCAAATCATCTGGTGGAACATCATCACATTCGATCAGTTGCTGAATAGTCATTGAGCGATACGGCTGAACAACACGCTTAGGTAGGTTTTCTACAACTTCCATCACCTGCTTAATATCTTGCCTGGTGACTGCCTTTACGTCCGTTGATGCACCCAAAACTACGAGCAGTACTTCCATAAAACGCTCATTGGCCTGGGCGATTGCTTTAGTCCAGCTTCGCCCCTTCTCGCTTCGGTACATGTTCCATGCACCAGCCAGAGTTAAAGCGTTTTCTGGCTTGGTTAGCTCTTTTTGGTCCGCAACTACAGCAGGAGCGACAGCATCTCGATATTCATGCGCTGTTATCGGCTGAGTTTGGACTTCACGCCGCTCATCATTAAGGAATTGTTGTGCTAACCAGTGGTCAGCCTGTTGTTTCAAGCGACTGGTGATCGCAGAAAGGCGAGCGGAAAATTGATCGGGCTTGATAGCCCCGCATTGCACTAAGTGAATGACAGGAGAGGCAAAAGACATTACCGAGTGCGCTTGGGCGTAGCTGTCTGTTTCCAGCGACTTACGGAAATATTTTTTGCCGGACAGACGAAAGCGAACGTAGTAGATCCCGTTACGTCTAGTGGTATGACGAATGGTTTTGTGTCCCATTTGATGAGCCTCAATGTGTTACGGCTGAACAAAACAGGACGAAAAATAGAAGTAATTATTTGATTTTTATCAGAATAATTGCCATGGCTACGCTGGCATTATCCAGATCAGGTGGTACGGGTATTTCTCAGCCTTCAACGAAGAAGGGCACCCCGAGTCAAAATAGTGAAATTGTTAAGCGTTGTGGAATTTACCGCAACTCACCGGTTCATACAACAAGCCTTTAGCCCTGGATACGACACCTTCGCGGCCATCATGCTCATCAGGCAACCGGACGGGATTGCATTCCGCTGCTGGCGGGCGGAAAATAATGACATCATGCGCTATTTAGCCTACCGAGGATATACGCCATGGCCGTTTATCACCATGCGCTGGTACTGATTAACAGCAGTCAGGACGGCGTCCCGCTGCTCCAGCATGCCGCCAGAATGGCAGAAGAGAACGGCATGCGCATCACCATCGCCCACATCAGCACCGATTACCGGGCGCTGAACTATGTTTCCGACAGCCTGCGCGACGATCGGGTCTCGCAGGAGGTGATCCAGGCCAAAGCCCTGCTCAACGAGCTGGCCTGCACCGTCTCCCTGCCGGTGGATACCCTCTCGCTGGTGACCACCCGCCGGTTTGAAGACGTAGAAACCTGCGTTCGGCAGCGGCAGATCGATTTAATTATTGCCGGACACCATAACCGGCTGCTGGGCGTCCTCTCCTCACACTCGCTGGAGTACATCAACCACTTAACCGTAGACGTGCTGATCAAGCACCTGCCCTAGCGCAAGGCGGCCTGCAGCAGGGAAAAACAGTCTTCAATAAGCGGGGGCAGCGCCTGCGGGCCGCGCATCAGGGCCACTGTGCGGGCGAGCGCCGGCTGCTGCAGCTGGGCGACCCTGAGCGCCGGGTCCTGCAGATGGGTGGTGTACAGCGCCGGCAGAATCGCCACCGCTAAGCGCGAGCGCACCAGACCATATAGGGTTTCGATATAGTCCACCTGGTAGCGGGTGGTCAGCGTCAGGCGATGGCTCTCCACTAATGCCGCCACCAGCCGCTGGATATTGCCCTTCGAGAACACAGCAATATCCCGCCCCACCAGCTGTTTCCACGGCAGATGTGCCTGCGCGGCCAGCGGATCGTCGCGGTGCAGCACCGCCACGAAGGGATCTTCGCGCAGCGGATAGACCAGCAGTTCTGCGGGCAGTGAGCTGTCGATCGCCCCGATGCCGAAATCAATCTCGCCGCGCTGCAGCGCCTGGATAAGCGCATCGTTGGTCTGATCGTGAAATTCAATGCGCAGACGCGGAAAGGCCTCAGCCAGGGTCTGCGGCAGCAGCGGAAACAGCAGCGAACTGACCGACGGCACCAGACCGATACGCACCGTCCCGTCGCCGCCCGCCTCGACAATCTGCTGCATATCGGAAAAGGCCGCCTGCGCCACGCTGAGGATCCGCTGGGCGTGGGGTAAAATCGCCGCCCCCAGTTCAGTCAGAGTGACCGTCGCAGCGGTACGGTTGACCAGTTTGCCGCCGAGTACCGTTTCAATCTGCCGCAGGGCGCTGCTCAGCGCCGGCTGGCTAATCGCCAGCCGACTGGCGGTATCGGTAAAATGGCGCAGCTGGGCCAGGGTGACGAAATACTGAAGCTGTTTAAGAGAGAGCGCGGGCAGCCGCTGCCAGGGTTCGTTCATCATCGGGTTCGCTACGGTGGTCCTGCACAATAACCCGAGCTTATCGGGTGGTAAATTTATTCATCTGGGCAAACGTTTGCTGTGCCCCTAGAGTATCCGCATTATCCTTGTGCCGGAGTGGTTATGTCCAGCAATGCTCAAGTCCGCCGTCGCGCCGTGCAGGCCGCGCGCGGTGAATCCCCGTTTGATCTGCTGCTGATCGATGCGCAGATCGTCGATATGGCCACGGGCGAAATTCGCCCCGCTGACGTCGGTATCGTCGGCGAGATGATCGCCAGCGTCCACCCGCGCGGCAGTCGCGAAGACGCCCATGAAGTGCGTTCCATGGCCGGTGGCTACCTGTCCCCCGGCCTGATGGACACCCACGTGCATCTCGAAAGCTCGCACCTGCCGCCGGAGCGCTATGCGGAAATCGTCCTCACCCAGGGCACCACCGCGGTGTTCTGGGATCCGCATGAGCTGGCCAACGTCCTCGGCGTCGCTGGCGTGCGCTATGCGGTGGACGCCAGCCGCCATCTGCCGCTGCAGGTGATGGTCGCCGCCCCGTCCAGCGTCCCCTCCACGCCGGGTCTCGAAATGTCCGGCGCCGATTTTGCCGGCGCGGAGATGGAGACCATGCTCGGCTGGCCGGAAGTGCGCGGCGTGGCGGAGGTGATGGATATGCACGGCGTGCTGCACGGTAGCGAGCGGATGCAGGAGATTGTCCAGGCCGGTCTCAACAGCGGCAAACTGATTGAAGGCCACGCCCGCGGCCTGAGCGGCGCTGACCTGCAGGCCTACCTCGCCGCCGGCGTCACCTCCGATCACGAACTTACCTCGGCGGACGACGCGCTGGAAAAACTGCGCGCCGGGCTGACGATCGAGATCCGCGGCTCGCACCCCTATCTGCTGCCAGATATCGTCGCGGCGTTAAAAACGCTGCCGCACCTCTCCTCGCAGATCACCGTCTGCACCGATGACGTGCCGCCGGATATGCTGCTGGAGAAAGGCGGGATCATCGCCCTGCTTAACCTGCTGATCGAGCACGGTTTACCGGCGGTCGATGCGCTGCGATTCGCCACCCTCAACGCCGCTATTCGCCTGCAGCGCCACGATCTCGGGCTGATTGCCGCCGGGCGGCGCGCCGATCTGGTGGTGTTTGATTCCCTGGAGAAACTGGTGGCCCGCGAAGTCTACGTAGGCGGTAAGCTGCTGGCCCGCGCGGGCAACCTGCTGACACCGATCGCGCCCGCCGCGGGCGTCACGCCGCCGCGCGATACTTTGCAGATCGCCCCCCTCCGCGCCGATGACTTTATTCTGCGCGTCCAGGGCATTCGTCACGGCATCGCCCGCCTGCGCCATATCCGCGGCGCGCGCTTCACCCAGTGGGGCGAAGTGGAAGTGCAGGTTCGTGACGGGATAGTCCAGCTGCCCGCCGGCTTCAGTCTGATCTGGGTCAAGCACCGCCACGGCCGCCATCAGGCGACGCCGCAAATCGCCCTGCTTGAAGGCTGGGGTGAGCTGCGCGGCGCCATCGCCACCAGCTACTCCCACGACTCGCATAATCTGGTGGTGCTCGGGCGCGACGCTAATGATATGGCGCTGGCGGCCAACCAGCTTATCGCCTCCGGCGGCGGGATGGCGCTGGCGCAACAGGGCGAGATCCTCGCCCATGTGGCGATGCCGATTGCCGGCATGCTGTCGGATCTCCCGGCCGCGGAACTGGCGCGTCAGTTCCGCGAGCTGCGCGATCTGAGCAGCCAAGTCGCCGACTGGGAGCCGCCGTACCGGGTCTTCAAGGCCATTGAAGGCACCTGCCTTGCCTGTAACGCCGGGCCGCATTTAACCGATTTGGGTCTGACCGACGGCGGCAGCCGCCAGATAGTCGACCCGTTGATAGCCTGCCGGGAGATCCCGGAGCCAACCGATCACAACAATAATCCTCAGGGAGCCTGAGCATGGCCGATAACACACTTCACTCTTCCGCCCGCGCTAACTGGCTGGAGCGCCGCTTTGCGCTGCGCTCGCGCGGCGGCACGCTACGCACCGAATGCCTGGCCGGGATCACCGGCTTTCTCGCCGCCGCCTATTTACTGGTGGTCATCCCGGGGCTGCTGGCGATCGGCGGGATGGATAAAGGCGCCGCCACCACCGGCACCATTCTGGTCTTCGTCGTCGGCTCGCTGCTGATGGCGTTTTATGCCAACCTGCCGTTTATCGTCGGCCCGGGCATTGGCGGCTCGGTGCTGGTGGGGGTGACGCTGGCCGGTAGCGAAGGGATTGGCTGGCAGACTGGCCTCGGAATTGCCTGCTGGTCGGGGATCCTCTTCTTCCTGCTGACCCGCTTTGGCCTGCGCGAAGTGGTCACCCGCTCGGTGCCGCAGTCGATCAAGCTGGGATTGACGGCCTCCATCGGCCTGTTTGTCGCCGTCCTCGGTTTTCGCAATGCCGGGCTGGTGCTGGCCAATGCGAAAACCAACGCCCTGATGCTCGGCGACTTTCTCGCCCCCGGCGCGCTGGTGGCGCTGTGCGGCCTGTTCCTGGCGATAGCCCTGCAGGCGCGTAAGGTACCGGGCGCGATTTTGTGGGCTATTTTGTGCGCCACGCTGGTGGGTATCCCGTTCGGCGTGACTAAACTGCCGACGCATTTTATCGATGCCCCCCACTCGCTGGCGCCGGTGCTGGGACAGGTTGACCTGCTGGGGGCGTTAAACATCGCCTTCCTGCCGTTCCTGTTCGTCTTTTTCGCATCTGAGTTTTTCTCCACCATGGGGACGACGCTGGCGGTGGGCGGCGAGGCGGGTCTGCTGGATGAAGAAGGCAACATGCCGCAGATTAATCGCCCGTTCATGGTCGATTCGATTGCCGCCGCGCTCGGCCCGTGGGTGGGCATTCCGGCGGCTACGGCGCTGATTGAATCTTCGGCGGCAGCGGAAGCGGGCGGCAAAACCGGCCTCACCGCGCTGTCAGCGGCGGTAATGTTCCTGCTGATGCTGCTGTTCACGCCGGTGGCGTTGATGATCCCGAAAGAAGCCACCGCCCCGGCGCTGATCCTGATTGGCCTGAACATGTTCAGCGGCCTGCGCAAAGTGGATCTTGCCAACTTCACCGACGGGCTGCCGGTGCTGATGATGGTGATGATCACCCTTATCGCCAACAGCTTTGGCACCGGGATTGCCGGCGGGCTGCTGTTTTACATTGTGATCAAGGCTATCGCCGGTAAGTGGCGGGAGATCCCGATTGGCCTGTGGGTATTGGCCGTCCCGCTGGTGTATTACTTCGCGACCTTAGTCAGGCATTAAGCCCTTCACAATGTGATTTCACCTCTTCATATAACAAACGCACCGCGGCAGAGAGCTGTTTGCGGTGCGGACAAATCAGATTCAACGGCACTACATCCCCCTGATAACGCGGCAGCAGGCGCCGCAGGCGCCCCGCCCGCAGATCGTCGCTGACGTCGAGCATCGATTTATAGGCAATGCCCTCCCCGGCGATCGCCAGCCGACGGATCACCTCGGCGTCGTCGCTCATCACCGTGCCGGAAACCTTCTGCTGCTGAACCACGCCGTCGAGGCTCAGCGACCAGCGGTCGAACGGACGGCCGCGCAAAATGTAGATCAACGCATTGTGCTGGCTGAGTTCCTCGAGGGTCTGCGGTTCGCCATGGCGGGCGATCCACTCAGGCGAGGCCACCAGCACCCGACGATTTTCCGGCGCCACCGGCAGCGAGATAAACGAGGCATCGTCGTTATTGCCATAGCGAAACGCAACGTCCACCGGATCTTTAAACACGTCGGTCAGCTGATCGGAAAAGAGCAGCCGCAGGCGCAGCGCCGGGTGGCGTTGGCGGAAATCGCGGAACAGGGTCAGGAGCAGGTTACGCCCGAGGTCCGACGGCACGGCAATCTGCAACATGCCGCGAACTTCATCATCCGGGGTCTGGATCTTCTGCAGACCGGCCTCGAGGGTATCGAGCATCTGGGTGGCGTAGGGCAGCCAGGTCTCCCCCTCCGGCGTCAGGCGCAGGCTGCGGGTCGAACGGGCAAACAGGCGAATATTGAGGATCGTCTCCAGACGCTTAATTGCCGCGCTGACCTGCGCCGGCTGCTGCCCGGCCTCGCGCGCCGCGTCGCTAAAACTGCCCAGCGCCGCGGCGCGGACAAATAAGGTCAGATCTTCCAGCCTGAACATGCTGATTCTCCCCTGCTTCAGATTGCTCCCAAAATACGCATCACCGTCGCTGCAACGCAAGCGGCACAAGACTTGCGCCGCGTTTTGCTTACACTTTTTAAAAATCCAGTGCTTGCCATTTCAGCAACGCATCAGGAATGATACGAGGCTGCTATTTTGAGTCCAGGTAATATTGAGGAAACTATGCGTAAAACAAAAATGATGCTTCTGGGCGTACTTCTTGCCACCGCTGGCGCCAGCTGGACGGCTACTGCCGCGGGGATCGATCAGTATGCGCTGAAAGAGTTCACCGCCGATTTCACCCAGTTTCACATCGGCGACACCGTTCCGGCGATGTACCTCACCCCGGAATACAACATCAAACAGTGGCAGCAGCGTAACCTGCCTGCGCCGGACGCCGGCAGCCACTGGACCTATATGGGCGGTAACTACGTGCTGATCACCGATACCGAAGGCAAAATCCTCAAAGTGTACGATGGCGAGATCTTCTATCATCGCTGATCCGCGCAATCTCCACGTCCGCCCCGGCGAGCCAGCGGACTCTCCGGCGCTGCGCCAGATCTTCCTGCGGGCGCGCAGTTTATCGTGGACCTGGCTTCCCGCCGCGGCGTGGCGGCTGGAGGATTTCGATGCCGCCACAGCGGATGAACAGCTGTGGGTCGCGGAATGCGACGGCCAGCCGGTGGGCTTTGCCGCCGTATGGACCGCCGATAATTTCCTTCACCATCTGTTTGTCGACCCCGACTGGCAAGGCAAACATATCGGCAGCGCGCTGCTGGCGCAGGTCGAACGGACCTTTACCGCCAGCGGAACGCTGAAGTGCCTGATGGAAAATAAAAACGCCCTGCGCTTCTACCAGCGTCATGGCTGGACCATCGAAGCACAGGGCGCGTCGCCCGAGGGCAGATACTGGCTGATGCGCTCGCCGCGGCCTTAAACGGCGCGGAAGGCAATCTCACCCGGGATCACTTCTCCCTGCCAGTACATCTGGGCCGCCACCCGGCCCGCCAGCTGGCGGTAGATGTCGGTAAATTCGCTGTCCGGACGCGCCACCACCGTCGGCGTGCCGTTATCCAGATCTTCCCGCAGCGTAATATGCAGCGGCAGCTGGCCCAGCAGCTGGGTGTGGTATTTCTCGGCCAGTTTTTGCGCGCCGCCGGTGCCGAAGATAGGCTCGTGGTGCCCGCAGTTGCTGCAGATATGCATGCTCATGTTTTCCACGATCCCCAGCACCGGCACTTCCACTTTCTCGAACATCACGATGCCTTTTTTGGCGTCGATCAGCGCGATGTCCTGCGGCGTGGTGACCACCACCGCGCCGGTCACCGGAATGTTCTGCGCCAGGGTCAGCTGGATGTCGCCGGTGCCCGGCGGCATATCCAGCACCAGGTAGTCGAGGTCCGGCCACAGGGTCTCCTGCAGCATCTGCATCAGCGCCTTGCTGGCCATCGGCCCACGCCAGACCATGGCGTTGTCGTCGGTCACCAGGTAGCCGATGGAGTTGGTGGCCAGACCATATTTCATGATCGGCGCCATATGAGTGCCGTCCGGCGAGGTCGGGCGGCTGTCTTCCGCACCCAGCATGGTCGGAATCGACGGACCATAGATATCGGCATCCAGAATGCCCACCTTCGCCCCTTCCGCCGCCAGGGCCAGCGCCAGGTTTACGGCAGTAGAAGATTTACCGACGCCGCCTTTGCCGGAGCTGATAGCGATAATGTTTTTCACGCCGTTGACCCCGGGCTGGTTTTTCACCCGCTTGAGGGTCGCAATGCTGTGGGTCAGCTTCCAGTCGATGGCCTTCGCGCCGGTGATGCGCAGCAGTTCGGCGCTGCACTGCTCTTTCAGCGCTTCGAAAGCGCTGCTCCAGACGAACGGCATTTGCAGTTCAATATGGACGGTATCGTCCAGCCAGGCGACATGGTGCAGCGCCTTAAGGGCGGTGAGATTATGCTTCAGGGTTGGGTGCTGGAAATTGGCCAGCGTCCCGGCGACCATCGCACGTAGGCGCTCAGGGGATTTGGCCTGGGATTGCGAATTCATCCCGACTCCTTTGTTGTTTTGAGATGCTTTCAGTAATCACAGAGTTTATCACAGGTAACGATTATCCATATATGGGCAGCCATTTATGGCGCACCCACAGCCCTTTTGGTAATATCGGAAGCCCTTTTTACAACAGAAGATGTAATGCTCACTATGACTCAAGTCGCGAAGAAAATTCTGGTAACGTGCGCCCTGCCGTACGCCAACGGCTCCATCCACCTCGGCCACATGCTGGAGCACATCCAGGCTGATGTCTGGGTCCGTTACCAGCGAATGCGCGGCCACGAGGTCAACTTCATCTGCGCCGACGACGCCCACGGCACGCCGATTATGCTCAAAGCGCAGCAGCTCGGTATCACACCGGAGCAGATGATTGGCGAAATGAGTCAGGAGCATCAGACCGATTTCGCCGGCTTCGACATCAGCTATGATAACTATCACTCGACGCACAGCGACGAGAACCGCGAGCTGTCGGAGCTTATCTACACCCGCCTGAAAGAGAACGGTTTTATTAAAAACCGCACCATCTCTCAGCTCTACGATCCGGAAAAAGGCATGTTCCTGCCGGACCGTTTTGTGAAAGGCACCTGTCCGAAGTGCAAATCTCCGGACCAGTATGGCGATAACTGCGAAGTGTGCGGCGCGACCTACAGCCCCACCGAACTTATCGACCCGAAATCGGTGGTCTCCGGCGCTACGCCGGTGATGCGTGACTCCGAGCACTTCTTCTTCGACCTGCCGTCGTTCAGCGAAATGCTGCAGGCGTGGACCCGCAGCGGCGC
>ERZ1026890.65-NODE-65-length-82959-cov-82.866641_pt1 | contig 82959 bp, 64 predicted proteins | sample MGYA00380175_ERZ1026890 | MGnify/ENA primary metagenome ERZ1026890 (study PRJEB33269, sample SAMEA4719811) | human gut metagenome | biome: human-associated habitat; feature: organic feature; material: feces | place: Cameroon | collected 2013-10 ...
ACGAGATTCGCCTTAGTCTCGTGGGCTCGGAGATGTGTATAAGAGACAGAATATACATTGATGATTTTAAACTTGGAAGTATATGAAAACCAGAGAGTTATATATTTTAGTTATTTCAAGCTTCAATCTGTTTTCTTGAAAATAGACATATCAAAGTGCATACGCCCCTAAAATGCCTACTTTTTGGCTAAAATAGGCTTTGGGAATCAGCGATTTACTTCTTTTGCATCAAGAAAAGCTTTGTAACTAATTTAGAATAGTAAAATCACATATATAAATCTGAATCAGAAAACTTACATTTATAAATGGTAGTTTATAAATTTGAAAACATAAACATAAAGTTTAAAAAACTAAATTTTTGCAGAAAAGTTTGGTATAACCAAATTTTTGCTTTATCTTTGTAAAATCTTAGAAAAATGGGGCAAAAAACGCCCTGTTCGGAAATAAAACATCGATTGAAACATCGTATAAACTGAAAATTTTGAGTGGCATGAAAGATAGAATCAGACAGATTATGGAGGATCAGAAACTCAACCAGCAGAGTTTCGCTCAGCTCATCGGAAAGTCGACAGCAACCCTGAGCAACATCTTCAACGACCGTACTAAACCTACGCTCGACATCGTGGATGCAATCAAGAAAAAGTTCCCTCAGGTGAACACCGAGTGGTTGCTTTTCGGTACTCCTCCTATGTATATTAATAAGGTGGAAGGTGGTGTCGCGGCATCAACATCCGGGGCTTCTGCGGGGGCTGGCGGCATGGGCGCCGAGGATTCGCTGGATATGTATGGAGGTGCTTCTGCATCAGCGGGTATGGGTGCTCAGGGCGGCATGTCCGGGGCTGGCGGCATGGCAGGCGATGCCATGGAGCCTTCGCTCGATTTCGGGGCAGACGGACAGGATTCCTCTCCTGCTTCTCCCTCGCTCTTCGACCAGCCTCAGATGCACGGTGTAAAAAGGACACCTAAAAATATCGCCAATGCGGCGGTTAAAATAGTGGACAAACCGCAGCGCAGGATTACGGAAATCCGCATCTTCTACGACGACCAGACCTGGGAGACCTTTGTGCCGAAGAAGTAAGGCGGGGCAAAAAACTTCCTCTCGGATTTGTGAAATTCGATTTTTTGCAGTACCTTTGCACCTATATATAAATAAGGTTGCAATAACATTAGTGAATAACATTATAATAATAATAATATCGAAAAGATGAAAAAGTATGTTCTCGACCTCAAGGTGGTTTCTGTGGAAAGCCTTAGCGACAAGCATGTGTTGATTAAGCTTACCGACGAGAAACCTTTGCCAGAAATGAAGCCTGGCCAGTTTGTGGAAGTAAGAGTAGATCATTCGGCTACGACAATGCTTCGCCGACCTATCTCTATCAACTTCGTAGACCGCGAGAAGAACCAGCTCTGGCTGCTCGTTGCCATGGTGGGCGACGGCACAAAGCAGCTCGGAAAACTGCAGGCGGGCGATACGCTCAACTGTATGCTGCCATTGGGCAACGGCTTCACGATGCCTACCCGGAAGGAGCAGAAATACCTGCTTGTGGGTGGTGGCGTAGGCGTGGCTCCGCTCCTCTATTTTGGTAAGATGATTAAGGATTTCGGTGCTGAAGTCACCTTCCTGCTGGGTGCCCGAAAGGATACCGACCTGCTGGAACTCGACGAGTTTGCCAAGATAGGCAAGGTATGCATCACCACCGAGGATGGTTCTGCCGGCGAGGTGGGTTTCGTAACCAACCACTCTGTGCTGGAGAACGAGCAGTTTGATATGATTTCCACCTGCGGTCCTAAGCCTATGATGGTGAGCGTGGCGCGCTTTGCCAAGAAGGCTGGCGTGGAGTGCGAGGTATCGCTGGAGAACAAGATGGCGTGTGGCGTGGGTGCCTGCCTCTGCTGCGTGGAGAAGACCACCGAGGGACACAAGTGCGTATGCACCGATGGTCCTGTCATCAACATCAAGCAGCTCACCTGGGATATCTAATCCGAGCATTTATGCTCTAAAATTGTAATAGAATATTATTTGAGTTAGAAAGATTATGGCTGATTTAAGTGTAAATATAAAGGATTTGAAACTGAAGAACCCTGTGATGACAGCATCGGGTACTTTCGGCTACGGATTGGAGTTTGCGGATTTCGTTCCTCTGGAGGAAATAGGAGGCATCATCGTGAAGGGTACAACCCTGGAACCACGCGAGGGAAATGACTATCCTAGAATGGCTGAAACGCCTCAGGGTATGCTCAACTGCGTGGGTCTTCAGAACAAGGGCGTGGAGTACTTCTGCGAGCACATCTATCCTCAGATTAAGGATATCGATACCAACATGATTGTAAACGTGAGCGGACATTCGCCTGAGAGCTATGCCGAGTGTGCGGCGCGCATAAACGAGCTGGAGAAGATTCCTGCCATCGAGCTGAACATCTCTTGTCCTAACGTAAAGGATGGCGGTATGGCCTTCGGCGTTACCTGCGAGGGTGCGGCAAGCGTGGTGAAGGCTGTGCGCAAGGTGTACGACAAGACGCTTATCGTGAAGCTTTCGCCTAACGTTACCAGCATTGCCGACATAGCCCGTGCCGTAGAGGCAGAGGGTGCCGATTCCGTTTCGCTCATCAATACGCTGATGGGTATGGCGGTGGATATAGAGAAGCGCCAGCCGCTGCTGAGCATCCGCACGGGTGGCTTGAGCGGTCCTTGCGTGAAGCCTGTAGCCCTGCGCATGGTGTATGATGTGGCTCATGCCGTCAACATCCCAGTGGTGGGCTTGGGCGGTATCTCGAACGCCAAGGATGCCATCGAGTTCCTGATGTGTGGTGCCACAGCCATCGAAATCGGTACTGCCAACTTCCTGGATCCTGCCGTAACCAAGAAGGTGAAGGATGGCATGAACGAGTGGCTGGATGCCCACGGCTGCAAATCGGTGGCGGAAATCATCGGAGCCATCAAGTAAATCCACATTATTATATATAAGTAATAAGACATATATATCAATATAAATAGGATAGAAGGTATGGATTTGAATGAAATGAATCCTGTTCTTCTGGTGGCTACCCTCACGCAGCAGGTGGTGGAGCTGGAGAAGAAGCTGGAGGCCGACGGCGAGGATGCCGAAATCAAGGCTGCCCTGAGCGAACATCTGCTAAAGCGGGGAAACCTGCTGATGCAGATGGGCGACAAGGATGGAGCCCAGAAGGATATGCAGCGATACCTGCAGCTGAACCCCGAGAAAATAGGGGAACTCAGCGGCGAGTTTAAGGCTGAAGGAAGAGAGCACTGCCGATAATTGCAGAAGGAATGCTGATAAAATTCTGCCGATTTTTGGGATTTTCTATTAAAAATCTGCTGAAAAACTGCTGAAAAGCATAAAATATAAGGAAATTCAAGAAAAAAGTGACAAATTGTTTGGCAGTATCAAAGAAAAGTATTACTTTTGCAAACGAGTAGAGACTTCTAGGGGTCGAAACTCGAAGCAATGAGTGAATAACAAATAAAAAATAAGAATTATGAAGAAGTTGAACGCTTACTTTTTTAGCTATTACTTTTACTTTGCAAGCAATTGTAAAGCGGGAAGTTGCGTGTAAATTTCAACTTAGGATATTAGATTCTTTGAAATCATCGAAACGGTCCCGCTCTATCAAGAGTTGGACCGTTTTTCGTAAAAAAAGAGAGATACGGCAATGAAGAGAATAGCAATACAAGGAGAGTTGGGATCGTTCCACGACATCACTGCCCATCAGTATTTTGAGGGCGAACAGATAGAGCTGATTTGCTGCGCCACCTTCGAGGAGGTGTTCGAGAACATCAAGCGAGACCCTACGGTGGTCGGCATCTGCGCCATCGAAAATACCATAGCAGGAAGCCTGCTCCACAACTACGAGCTGCTCCGACAGAGCGGTACCACCGTGGTGGGCGAGCACAAGCTTCACATCGAGCACAGCATCTGCTGCTTGCCTGATGACGACTGGAACACCCTGCAGGAGGTTCACTCCCATCCGGTGGCCCTGATGCAGTGTGGCAAGTTCCTGGCAAACCATCCCGACCTTAAGGCGGTGGAGGCAGAGGATACTGCCGGTTCGGCGGCTTACATCGCACAGCACAAAGTGCATGGGTGGGCTGCCATCTGCTCTTCGTATGCCGCCCAGATGTACGGCATGAAGGTATTGCAGGAGGACATCCACGACAATCCGCACAACTACACCCGATTCCTCGTGGTCTGCAATCCGCAGAAGGCCGCTCTGCTGCGCCCCATCGAGAAGGCCAACAAGGCGAGCATCGTCTTCAGTCTGCCGCACGACAAGGGATCGCTCTCCAAGGTGCTCACCATCCTGAGTTTCTACGACATCAATCTTACCAAGATTCAGTCGCTGCCGAACATCGGACATGAGTGGGAATATCTCTTCTACGTGGATCTCACCTTCGACAACCTGACCCGCTACCGCCAGAGCATCGACGCCATCACGCCGCTGGTGAAGAAAATCAAGGTGTTGGGAGAATATGAGGAGAAAGAATAGTTTATAGTTGATAGTTTATAGTTAAGAGTTAAAAATAAGAATTATGATACAACCAGCCAATAGAGTAACGGAAATACAGGAATACTACTTCAGCCGCAAGCTGAAGGAAGTGGCTAAGCTTAATGCCGAGGGCATGGACATCATCAGCCTTGCCATCGGAAGTCCAGACATGCCGCCTTCTAAGCAGACCATCGACAAGCTCTGCGAGGTAGCCAACAATCCAAACGCACACGGATATCAGCCTACGGTGGGCATCCCGGAACTGCGCAAGGCTATGGCTGGTTTCTACAAGAGATGGTATGATGTAGACCTTGACTGGGCTACGGAGATACAGCCGCTCATAGGTAGCAAGGAAGGAATCCTGCACGTAACGCTCGCCTTCTGCAATCCTGGCGACGAGGTGCTCATCCCGAACCCGGGCTATCCTACCTACACCGCCATCAACAAGATTCTGGGTACCAAGATTACCTACTACGACCTGCGTGAGGACAACGGATGGCAGCCCGACTTCGATGCCCTGGAGAAGATGGACCTGAGCCACGTGAAGCTGATGTGGACCAACTATCCGAACATGCCTACGGGCGGAGTGGCGAAGCGCGAGACCTACGAAAAGCTGGTGGCATTCGCCCAGAAGCACAACATCGTGGTGGTGAACGACAACCCATATTCGCTCATCCTCAACGAACATCCGATGAGCATCATGCAGGTGCCGGGAGCCAAGGACTGCTGCATCGAATTCAATTCGCTGAGCAAGAGCCACAACATGCCGGGCTGGCGTGTGGCGATGATTTCGAGCAACAAGACCTTCATCTCGTGGATTTTGAAGGTGAAGAGCAACATCGACAACGGAAGTTTCAGAGGCATTCAGCTGGCTGCTGCCGAGGCGATGCTCAACAACACCGACGAGTGGCACCGCGAGAACAACATCCAGAACTATCGCCGCCGCCGCGACATAGCCGAGGAAATCATGAAGGTGTTAGACTGCCAGTTTGACCCTAACCAGGTGGGCATGTTCCTTTGGGGCAAGATTCCTGAGAAATATGCCGATGTGGAGGACCTGACAGAGAAGATTCTGCACGAGGCACGCGTCTTCATCACCCCAGGCTTCATCTTCGGAAGCAACGGCAAGCGATATATCCGCATCAGCCTCTGCGCCAAGGATGAGAAGATGAAGGAGGCTTTAGAGAGAATCAAAAAGGTTTTTGACAAATAAAGAAATTTAAAAATATACGACTATGGAATTAGAATTAGAACCATTGAATTTTCCTAGTGACCAGGAACGCCCTTGTATCATCGCAGGCCCATGTTCTGCCGAGACTGAGGAGCAAGTTATGACAACAGCCAAGCAGCTTGCTGCCAAGGGCTGCCACATGTTCCGTGCGGGTGTGTGGAAGCCTCGCACCAAGCCAGGAGGCTTCGAGGGAAATGGCGAGGAGGCTTTGCCTTGGATGAAGCAGGTGAAGGAGGAAACCGGTATGCTCACCGCTACCGAGGTGGCTACTCCTGAGCACGTGGAGCTCGCCTTGAAGTATGGTATCGACATTCTTTGGGTGGGTGCGCGTACTTCTGCCAACCCATTCGCCATGCAGGCATTGGCCGACAGCCTGAAGGGTGTGGATGTGCCTGTGCTGGTGAAGAACCCTGTGAACCCAGACCTGGAGCTCTGGATTGGTGCCCTGCAGCGCATCAACCAGGCTGGTATCAAGAAACTGGGTGCCATCCATCGCGGTTTCTCAAGCTTCGACAAGAAAATCTACCGCAACCTCCCAATGTGGCAGATTCCTATCGAGCTGCATCGCCGCATACCACAGTTGCCTATCATCTGCGACCCTAGCCATATCGGTGGCCGCCGCGACCTGATTGCTCCTCTCTGCCAGCAGGCTATGGACCTGGGCTTCGACGGACTCATCGTAGAGAGCCACTGCAATCCAGACGAAGCATGGAGCGACGCCAAGCAGCAGGTTACTCCAGAGGTGCTGGATTACATCCTGAGCCTCCTCGTGGTTCGTGACGAGCACTATTCTACCGAGGGGCTGCACCAGTTGCGTGGCCAGATTGATGAGCTCGACAACCAGCTGATGGATCTCCTGGCAAAGCGTATGCGTGTGTGCCGTGAGATTGGTACCTACAAGAAGGAGCACAACATGACCATCGTGCAGACCAACCGCTATAACGAGATTCTCGACAAGCGTGGTGCACAGGCTGCCCTCTGCGGCATGAGTGCAGATTTCGCTGCTCAGATTTTCGAGCACATCCACGAGGAGAGTGTCCGCCAGCAGTTGGAAATCCTGAATCAGAAATAAATTAAGTGAAGAGTGAAGAAATGAGAATATTAATCATGGGAGCAGGTAAGATGGGAAGCTTTTTCATCGACCTGCTCAGCTTCGACCACGAGGTGGCAGTTTACGAAAAGGATGCCAAGCGCCTGCGCTTCACCTACAACTGCTATCGCTTTACCAAGATGGAGGAGGTGGATATGTTCCGCCCGGAACTTGTTATCAATGCCGTGACGTTGAAATACACCATTCCGGTGTTCGAGGAGCTGCTGCCGCATCTCTCCAGCGACTGCATCATCAGCGACATCGCATCCGTGAAGACCGGACTGCAGGAGTTTTACGAGAAGAGCGGTTTCCGCTTCGTGAGCACGCACCCGATGTTCGGCCCGACCTTTGCCAATCTGAACCAGCTTTCAGAGGAGAATGCAGTCATCATCAAGGAGGGCGACTATATGGGCAAGATATTCTTCAAGGATCTCTACCAGAAGCTGGGACTGAGCCTTCATGAATATACCTTCGACGAGCACGACCAGACGGTGGCTTACTCGCTGAGTATCCCATTCGTGAGCACCTTTGCCTTCGCCGCCGTGATGAAGCATCAGGATGCTCCGGGCACCACCTTCAAGCGCCACATGCAGATAGCCAAGGGCGTGCTGAACGAAGACGACTACCTGCTGCAGGAAATCCTCTTCAACCCGTATACATCGGGACAGGTGGCACAGATTCGTGAAGAGCTGGCTGAACTCATCGATATCATCGACCACAAGGATGCCAAGCGCATGAAACTCTTCCTCACCAAAATCAGAAACCACGTGAAGGAAGACATCGAGATTAGACAGTAGAAATAAGAAGGTACAGGAAAGATACTGGAAAATAGAAGAAATGTACCGGAAAGATACAAGAAAATACAGGAAGACAACAGAAGAGTAGTAGATTATGAGTGAACAGATTGATCAACAGAATAACACAGCTGAACAGCCTAGCATGTTTCAGGTGGTAAACGAGGGATTCACTACCCGCGAGGCGATTGAGGAGGCCAAGAGATGCCTGCATTGCAAGATTCCTCAGTGCAAGAAGGGATGCCCTATCGAAAACGATATTCCGGACTTCGTACACGAGCTCTCAATGGGTAACATGGGTGCTGCGATGAGCATCATCAACGCCAAGAGTAACCTGCCTGCCATCTGCGGACGTGTTTGTCCGCACGAGAAGCAGTGCCAGGGACACTGTGTGCTGGGAAAGAAGGGAAAACCGGTGCAGATTGGTAAGCTGGAGCAGTTTATCGCTGACTTCGATACCAAGATGAACCTTTCCAGAGAGAAGTTGCCTCAGAAGACGCGCGGCCGCGTGGCGGTTATCGGTTCGGGTCCTGCTGGTCTTACCGTGGCTGGTGATCTCGCCCGCCAGGGTTTCAATGTCACCATCTTCGAAGGACAGGCTGAGCCGGGCGGCGTGCTGATGTACGGTATTCCGGAATACAGACTGCCTAAGAGCGTGGTGCGCGACGAGATTAGCAAGATTGAGGCACTGGGTGTACAGTTTATCACCAACTGCATGGTGGGTGAGAACAATGTCACCATCGACAGCCTCTTCCGTGCTGGTTACGATGCCATTTTTATGGGCACGGGTACCAATGTGCCTCAGAACATGGATTCTACCCCTGGTTCTACGCTGCATGGTGTGAGCCAGAGCACCTATTTCCTGCACAACGTGAGTGCCTATAACGAGGGTGCCCTGACCCGCGACATGGTGCCGCTGAGAGATGGTGAGAAGGTGGGCGTAATCGGCGGCGGCAACGTGGCGATGGATGCTGCCCGTACAGCCATCCGTCTGGGTGCCGATGTCACCGTGCTCTACCGCAAGACCCAGGAAGAGATGCCTGCCATCCAGAGTGAATACGAGGATGCCGTGAAAGAGGGCGTCAAGTTTGAGTGGAAGACCACCGTGGAGGCTTTCCTCAAGGGCAAGAACGGCCGACTGGGAAGCTGCGTACTGAACACTCCTGATGGAGAGAGAGTTGAGAACTTCGACAGAATCTATCTCGCCATCGGTTCCCGTCCTGCCAATCGTATCGTTTCTACCACCGCAGGTATCGAGGTGGATGAAAAGGGCTACGTAAAGGTGGTGGAGCGTCCGTTCGGTATGACTACCCGCCGTGGTGTCTTTGCCGGAGGAGATGTGGTTCACCGTCCGCAGACCGTGGTCTTGGCGATGAAGGCAGCCAAGGAAGTGGCACAGGGCATCGCCCAGTATGTGGATGCCATCAAGCTGCTTGAAGAAGCTAAACGAATCGAAAAAGAAGGCGTATAATTACATGTAATTACATGAATCAGGAGGATATCTCATGATGCAGATATCCTTCCTGAGGTTAATATCTGCTTAATCAGGTTAATATCTATTGCAATATTTTGCAGAATGCAGGATTCTTGTTATTTTTGCCTTCTCAAAAATAAGCAAAGATTATGAAGAAGATTATATTTTTTATCATCTGCCTGATGTCGGTGGCATCTATGGCACAGGCGCAGAAAACCTGCGTCATCGCCAGTGCCGAAGACCATGTGCCTATCCGCGAAGCGCTGATTCATACCGACAAGAACCAGTGGGCACGCACCGATTACCGCGGCTATTGGAACATGCGCTATCAGTTTGACTCTGCCACCGTGTCGAAACCCGGCTACGTGAAGGCTACCATCCGCTATAAGGAACTGCCGGATACCGTGTTCCTGCTGCCGGAAGCCAAGCAGATAGGTGAGGTGACCGTATGGGGTAAGAACCAGCAGCATATCGACGACATGGAAGGCTTGATTCAGGAGCAGGTGAACTCCATTCCTACCTCGCTAGGCGGCATCGGATTCGACGCCTTCGGCTGGATGGACAAGCAGGGCAAGCGCGACAGGAAGCATCTGGAAAAAGCGAAGGGAATCTTTAAGGAAATGGACCGCAAAGACCCTATCGTCTCTGCCTACGAGAAGGCTACGGGCAAGAACTACAAGCTGAAAGAGCCCGAAAAGTAGAAAAAATCGGGTAACTTGTTGGCTTTCTCAGAAAAAAGTAGTATCTTTGTCGCCGAAATAAAAAGAAATAATAAGAAATGTTTGAAAATTTAAGTGATAGATTAGAACGTTCCTTCAAAATCTTGAAGGGTGAAGGTAAGATTACAGAAATCAACGTGGCTGAAACCATGAAGGATGTGCGCCGTGCACTCCTCGATGCCGACGTTAACTATAAGGTGGCTAAGGAATTCACCAACAAGGTGAAGGAGAAGGCGCTGGGCATGAACGTGCTCACTGCCGTGAAGCCTGGACAGCTGATGGTGAAGCTGGTTCACGACGAGCTGGCTGAACTGATGGGTGGCGAGGAAGCTCCTTTGAAGTTGGAAAACCGCCCGGCAATCATCCTGATGAGTGGTTTGCAGGGTTCTGGTAAGACTACCTTCAGCGGTAAGCTGGCTAATCTGCTCAAGACCAAGAAGGGCAAGAAACCATTGCTCGTAGCCTGCGACGTTTACCGTCCTGCTGCTATCCAGCAGCTCCATGTAGTGGGCGAGCAGGTGGGCGTTCCTGTATATAGCGAGCCTGATAACAAGGATGTCTGCGTCATCGCCGACCATGCCTTGCAGCAGGCTAAGACCAACGGCAACGACGTGGTTATCGTGGATACAGCCGGTCGTCTCGCCATCGACGAGCAGATGATGAACGAGATCAGCAATCTGAAGAATCATCTGAATCCTGACGAGACCCTCTTCGTGGTTGACTCCATGACCGGTCAGGATGCCGTGAATACAGCCAAGGAGTTCAACGACCGCCTCGATTTTAACGGTGTTGTTCTCACCAAGCTCGATGGTGATACCCGTGGTGGTGCTGCCCTCAGTATCCGCACCGTGGTTACCAAGCCTATCAAGTTTATCGGTACTGGCGAGAAGATGGAGGCCATCGACGTGTTCCATCCAGCCCGTATGGCCGACCGTATTCTGGGTATGGGTGACGTGGTTTCCCTGGTAGAGCGTGCGCAGGAGCAGTTTGACCTGGAGGAGGCTAAGAAGCTGGAGAAGAAGATTCGCAAGAACCAGTTCGACTTCAACGATTTCTACAATCAGATTCAGCAGATCAAGAAGATGGGTAACATCAAGGACCTGGCTGCCATGATTCCTGGTGTAGGCAAGGCTATCCGCGACGTTGATATTCCTGAGGATGCCTTCAAGAGTGTAGAGGCTATCATCCAGAGTATGACTCCAAAGGAGCGCTCTAATCCTGGAATCCTCAATACCAGCCGCCGCCAGCGTATCGCTAAGGGTTCGGGCACTGATATCCAGGAGGTGAACAAGCTCATCAAGCAGTTTGACCAAACCCGCAAGATGATGCAGATGATGACAGGCAACAAGATGGCCCAGATGATGAGCCGCATGAAGGGTATGCCAGGCATGCCTAAGATGCCGGGAATGTAGAAACAGTTGATAGTTAATAGTTTATAGCGGCTTCGCCGTATAGCAAACTTGCGATAGGCAAGAATGCCCTATAAAGCAAGAATGCCCTATAAACTATAAACTATAAATTATAAACTAAAGAAAAAATGACGTTAATCGACGGAAAGGCGACAGCAGCCGCCATCAAGGAACAGATAGCCCAAGAGGTGGCACAGATTGTGGCACAGGGCGGAAAGCAACCTCATCTGGTTGCTGTGCTCGTGGGACACGACGGAGGAAGCGAGACCTATGTGAAGAACAAGGTCTTGGCTTGCGAGAAATGTGGCTTTAAGTCGACACTCATTCGATATGAGGATGATGTGACTGAAGAGGAACTCCTGGCCTGCGTTGACAGGCTGAACAAGGATGAGGATGTGGACGGATTCATCGTGCAGCTTCCTCTGCCTAAGCATATTGACGAGCAGAAGGTGACCATGGCGATAGACTATCGCAAGGATGTGGATGGTTTCCATCCCGTAAACGTGGGTCGCATGGCGCTGGGCATGCCTAGCTTCATCTCTGCCACGCCGCTGGGCATCCTTACCCTCTTGCAGCATTACAACATCCCGACCAGTGGCAAGAAATGCGTTATCCTGGGCAGAAGCAACATCGTGGGCAAACCTATGGCCCAGCTGATGATGCAGAAGCAGTATGGCGACGCCACTGTTACCGTGTGCCATTCTCATTCGGCTCATCTGAAGGAGGAATGCCGCGAAGCAGATATCATCATCGCTGCTATCGGCAAGCCTGATTTCGTTACTGCCGACATGGTGAAGCCGGGAGCCGTGGTCATCGATGTGGGTACCACCCGTGTGCCTGATGCATCGAAGAAGAGCGGATTCCGCCTGAATGGCGACGTGAAATTTGATGAGGTGGCAGAGAAGTGCTCTTTCATCACTCCAGTGCCTGGAGGTGTAGGACCTATGACTATCTGTTCTTTGATGAAGAATACCCTTGCCGCCGGAAAAAAAGAGATCTATAAATAGGTCTATTCTGCACCAAAAGTGTGGAAAAGACAATATTGCGATTCGTGGAGGTAGGCTACTGTGAAGCAGCCTGCCTTTTTTTTCATGTATTTGCATAGTTTATTTATTAAGCGTATATATAATTAAGGTGAAACAATAGAAATCTAAAAACAAATCCGATAATTTAAAAAGAGAAAATATGATGAAACCAAAGTATCTACTCTTCTCGGCGGCATTGCTGGCTATGACGCAAGCCGTGGCGCTGACTCCGGTAAAGAAGCAAATCAGTAAGGTGGCTGCCCGAAACAAGGTGGCTGCTTCGAATGCAGCTAGAGCGAATGCTTCTGCTGCGAGTGTGGCTAGTGCACCTATAGATAAGGATGCACCGGCTTATAGAATCGTGGGTAAGGATTCCACTTGCCAAATCTTTGTTTATTCTCCTGCGGCAGACCAGGGCTTGCATCTGGCTTATCTTACCGACGATGATCGCTGGGTGGATGTAGGTCAGCTCTGTACCAGCGACTACGGTCCGTGGGGCAGCGAGAAGAAGATGTATCGCCCGTTTGTGATGAAGGCGAACGATGGCACCTGGCGTGCGCTCTGGAGTGTGAATACCCGTTCGCCTCAGTTTGCCGTGGCTTATTCAGAGGATTTGGTTACCTGGCGCCCTCAGGATTATCCTATCATGAAGGAGAAGGGTATCAAGGATGTGGCTGCCTATCAGATGGACGACGGATCTTTCGATATCTATCTGAAAACTGCCAAGGGCAAGCGATATGTGCATGCCAACAAGGATTTCCGCACCTTTGAAGAGGATTCGCTGGAAGCCACAGCCGACGATATACTCTGGCAGCGTGATACGGCTACCATCAACGGTAAGTTGGTGGAAGGCAATGATTTCGAGATTCCTGCCATCCATCTCAACTATATCCGTGCCTGGCACAAGGCACTAGCCGAGGAAAACAGAGAGAACAACAGGCTCCTGCCTCATAACGAAGCTGAGCTTCAGGCTTATCTGAAGGAAAAGAATGTAGAACTGGCTGCAGGCAACGAGGTTTCTGCCCAGCTTCAGATCAAGGCTCAGAAATCGCATCGCATCTCAGACAAACTCATCGGTATATTCTTCGAGGATATCAGCCGTGCTGCTGATGGTGGCCTTTGTGCCGAGCTGCTGCAGAATGGCGACTTTGAGTATAACGGAGAAAGAAAAGGCTGGAATGCCATCACGGCTTGGCAGGGATTGACTTCAACCTCTGTTGTTTCTTCAGAGAATGGTGTGAGCCAGAACAATCCTCATTATGCCATCCTGGGCGAGACACCTATTTATAATATAGGCTGGGAGGGCATCACCGTGAAGCGTGCTGCCTACGATGTGAGTCTCTATGCCCGCTGCATGGATGGCAAGAAAAAGCAGCTCACCGTGGCCTTGGTGGATGCTGAGAACCAGATAGTGGCTCAGGCTAAACTGAAGGTGCAGGGCGGCGAATGGAACGAATATAAGACCCAGCTCGTGATTTCTGATAAATATAAGGGTGAACTGGGCAAGGATATCCGTTTTGCCGTTATCCCTAAGGGCAAAGACAGAGTGGCTGTGGATATGCTGAGCCTCATGCCGCAGGATACCTATAAGGGTCATGGCCTGCGCAAGGATCTGGCAGAGGTAATCGCTGATTTGAAGCCTCGCTTCGTAAGATTCCCGGGCGGCTGCATGCTTCATGGTCAGGGTTTGGAGAACATCTATCACTGGAAGGAGAGCGTGGGACCGCTGAAGGACCGCAAGCCTGCAAAGAATATCTGGAACTATCACCAGACTCGCAAACTGGGCTTCTTTGAGTATTTCCAGTGGTGCGAGGATATGGGAGCAGAGCCGCTGCCAGTGTTGGCAGCAGGTGTGCCTTGCCAGAATTCACAGCCTAATGCTCAGGGCATCTGCGGTCAGCAGGGAGGTATCCCGATGGCTGATATGCCTCAGTATGTTCAGGATGTGATCGACCTGGTGGAGTGGGCGAATGGCGACCCTGCCACATCGAAGTGGGCAAAGATGAGAGCTGATGCCGGTCATCCCGCTCCATTCAACCTGAAGATGGTGGGAATCGGTAACGAAGATTTGATTTCTACCGATTTCGAGCAGCGTTATCTGATGATATGCAAGGCCCTGAAGGAGAAGCATCCAGAGATAGAGGTGGTAGGTACCGTAGGTCCGTTCCACTATCCATCTTCTGATTATATCGAGGGCTGGAAGATTGCCAAGGAGAACAAGAAGTGGATTGATGCGGTGGATGAGCACTATTACGAAAAACCAGGATGGTTCATCAACCATCAGGATTATTACGATAACTACGACCGCAAGGCTCCGAAGGTATATCTGGGCGAGTATGCTGCCAACGGCAATAATGAGTTGGACCGTGCCCTAGCAGAAGGCATCCACCTCTGCAATGTAGAGCGTAATGGTGATGTGGTAGAAATGACCTCCTATGCTCCGTTGCTTTGCAAGAATGGTTATAGCAACTGGAATCCGGATATGATCTATTTCGATAACAGCGAGAAAATCCGTCTCACCGAGAGCTACAAGATGCAGAAGATGTTCGGTCAGCATGCCGGTGATATTTATATTGCTTCAGAGTTGAATCTTCCTGTAGCCTTGAAGCGTTATGTGGGAACTAGCGTGGTGAAGGATTCAAAGACTGGCAAAACCTGGCTCAAGGTGGTGAATGCCTTGCCTCGTACGCTCAAGCTTCAGGTAAATGGTCTTGGTAGCAAGGCTGTGGAAGTAAAAGCCCGTTCTTCGCAGGTTTTCGAACTCTAGGATAATTCCTATTTTCTATACAAGGGTAAAAGCATCAAACTTAATTCTGTATTGATGCTTTTGCCCTTCTTTTTTGCTCAGTATCTTGTGAAACGTGCGTTTTAACTGATAATTTGTTAGAATAAAGCTTTATTTTATAACAAAATTCGTGATTTTTTAAAAGTTTATACGAAATTTGTTGGTTATTACATAAATTCTCATTATCTTTGCAGGCAAAATAAAAAGATGAGGTCTCGAAAGAGTCCTTTTCGTAGTAACGAACAAGAAAAATAAAAGAGATAATTCAATATGAAACATCCATTAAGAAGTAGCGTCTGTACTGAAGGCAGAAGAATGGCAGGTGCCCGTGCACTCTGGGTAGCTGCTGGTATGAAACATGAGCAGTTTGGCAAGCCAATCATCGCTATCGTGAACAGCTTTACACAGTTTGTTCCGGGTCATACTCATCTTCACGAGATTGGTCAGATTGTCAAGAAGGAAATTGAGGCTATGGGTTGCTATGCAGCCGAGTTTAATACCATCGCTGTGGATGATGGTATCGCTATGGGCCACGACGGAATGCTCTATTCTTTGCCAAGCCGTGACATCATCGCTGATTCTGTGGAATATATGGTCAATGCTCATAAGGCGGATGCCATGATCTGCATCTCCAACTGTGACAAGGTGACTCCAGGTATGCTCATGGCATCTATGCGATTGAATATCCCTACCGTGTTCTGTTCGGGTGGTCCGATGGAGGCTGGCCGCTGGAAAGGCGAGAATGCCGACTTGATTACCGCAATGATCAAGGGTGCTGATACCAGTATTTCTGACGAGGAGATGGAGCAGATTGAAAAGTGTGCCTGCCCTGGTTGCGGAAGCTGCTCGGGTATGTTCACAGCCAACTCCATGAACTCTCTTACCGAGGCTATCGGTTTGAGTCTTCCGGGAAACGGAACCATTCTTGCTACCCATAAGAACCGCATCGAACTCTTCAAGGAGGCTGCCCGCCAGGTGGTTAAGAATGCATACGCATACTATCAGGATGGTGACGAGAGCGTTTTGCCACGCAACATCGCTACCCGTGACGCCTTCCTCAACGCCATGACCCTTGATATCGCCATGGGCGGTAGCACCAACACCGTGCTCCACCTGTTGGCTGTGGCTCAGGAAGCTGGTGCCGACTTCAAGATGGAAGACATCGATGCTTTGAGCCGCAAGGTGCCTTGCCTCTGCAAGCTCTCTCCTAATACTCAGAAGTATAGCGTGCAGGAGTGCAACCGTGCCGGTGGTATTCTGGGCATCTTGAACGAGTTGAACAAGGGCGGACTTATCAATGGCAACGTGATGCGTGTGGATGGTCATACCCTTGCAGAACAGATGAAGAAATATGATATCACAGGTGCCAGCATCGACCCAGAGGCTGACAGAATCTATCATTCTGCCCCTGGCAGAAAGTTCTCTACCCAGATGGGTAGCCAGGATGCACAGTGGGAGAGCCTTGATACAGACAGAGAAAATGGTTGTATCCGCGACTTGGAGCATGCTTACACCAAGGATGGCGGTTTGGCAGTGCTCTTCGGTAACATCGCCCAGAATGGTTGCGTTGTGAAGACTGCCGGTGTTGACCCAGTGCTTTGGCACTTCGAGGGTCCTGCCGTATGCTTCGATTCTCAGGAGGATGCCTGCGAGGGAATCTTGGGTGGCAAGGTGAACTCTGGCGATTGCGTAGTGATTACTCACGAAGGTCCTAAGGGCGGTCCAGGCATGCAGGAAATGCTTTATCCTACCTCTTACATCAAGAGCCGTCACCTCGGAAAGGAATGTGCGCTCATCACCGATGGCCGCTTCTCGGGTGGTACTTCTGGCTTGAGTATCGGTCATATCAGTCCTGAGGCTGCTGCCGGTGGCAACATCGGTAAGATCAAGGATGGCGATATCATCGTTATCGATATTCCTAGCCGTTCTATCAACGTGAAGCTTTCTGATGAGGAGCTTGCAGCGCGCCCACAACAGCCTTTGAAGCGAAACCGTGTGGTTAGCAAGGCTTTGCGTGCCTACGCCCAGAGCGTAAGTTCTGCAGATAAGGGCGGTGTGAGAATCATCGACTAAGGTGCGAGATTCATCGACTAATAGAGAAAAGATAACAAGTTTTTGAATTTTTCAGAATAATAACAGATAAATGGCAAAAGAAGTAATAACAGGAGCTGAAGCATTGATGCGCTCGCTGCATAACGAAGGGGTAAAGACCATCTTCGGTTATCCGGGCGGTAGTATCATGCCAGTGTTTGATGCGCTGTATGGTTACACGAGAGGAGAGAAGAAGATGTTCGATCACATCTTGGTTCGTCACGAGCAGGCTGCTGCTCACGCTGCACAGGGATATGCCCGAGTCAGCGGCGAAGTGGGTGTGACTCTCGTGACTAGTGGTCCTGGAGCTACCAATACGCTCACCGGTATTGCTGATGCCATGATGGATTCTACGCCTATCGTGGTTATCGCCGGACAGGTGGGTGTGGGTGCTTTGGGTACTGATGCCTTCCAGGAGGTTGACCTGGTGGGCGTTACCCAGCCTATCTCTAAGTGGGCTTATCAGATTCGCCGTCCTGAGGATGTGGCGTGGGCTGTGAGCCGTGCGTTCTATATCGCTCGTAGCGGTCGACCGGGTCCGGTGGTACTCGACTTCACCAAGAATGCCCAGATTGCAACTTGCGAGTGGGAACCAGTGAAATGCGAGAAGGTTACATCTTACAATCCATATCCTAAGATTGATGAGAAGGCTGTGGCTGAGGCTGCAGAGCTTATCAATCAGGCAAAGAAGCCTTTCGCCCTTGTGGGTCATGGTGTAGAGTTGGGAGGCGCCCATAACGAATTGTTGGAATTCCTGGAGAAAGCAGATATCCCGGCTGGTCGCACCCTGCTCGGTCTTTCTGCTCTTCCTAGCAATCACCCTCTCAACATGGGTATGCTCGGTATGCATGGTTCCTATGCTACCAATATGAAGACCCAGGAGTGCGATGTGCTCATCGCCATCGGTATGCGTTTCAGCGACCGTATTACGGGTGTTCCTTCTAAATATGCCAAGCAGGCTAAGATTATCCATCTGGATATCGACAAGTCGGAAATCGATAAGGTTATCAAGACAGATGTGGCTGTGATTGGCGATTGCAAGCAGTCGCTGCCAGCCATCACCCGTCTCCTGAACAAGAATGTTCACCGCGAATGGAGAGATTCCTTCGAGGAATATCGCCAGCAGGAGCAGGAGAAGGTGATAGAAAAGGATATCCATCCTACAGAAGGACCTCTGCTCATGGGCGAGGTGACCAATGTGGTGACAGAAGCTACTCATAATGAGGCGGTTCTCGTGAACGATGTAGGTCAGAACCAGATGATCAGTAGCCGCTACTTCAAGTTTACCAAGAAGTTGAGCATCGTGACCAGTGGTGGTTTCGGAACCATGGGCTTCGGTCTTCCAGCAGCTATCGGTGCTACCTTCGGTGCTCCAGACAGAACTATCTGCTGTTTCTTCGGTGATGGCGGATTCCAGATGAACATCCAGGAGTTGGGTACCATCATGGAGCAGCAGGCACCGGTGAAGATGATTCTCTTGAACAACAACTATCTGGGTAATGTGCGCCAGTGGCAGGATCTGATGTTCGAGGGACGTCACTCTTTCACCCACATGCTGAACCCACGCTATGAGGAAATCGCCAAGGCTTATGGCATCCCATACGATGTGGTTATCGACCGCAAGGACTTGAAGGAGAAGGTAGAGAAGATGATAAGCACCAAGGGACCATATCTTCTGGAGTGCGCCATCAAGGAAGACGAGGACATCGTTCCGATGACCCTGCCTGGAAAGAGTGTGGATGAAATGCAGCTTGAGCTTCACTATTAATAAAGAAAAGAATTATGGAGAATAACAACGAAAAGAAATTATATACGTTGCTTGTCTATTCTGAGAATATCGCGGGTATTCTGAATCAGATTACAACTGTGTTCACTCGCAGACAGGTTAACATCGAGAGCTTGAATGTATCGGCTAGTAGCATCAAGAACATCCATAAATACACGATTACTGTGTGGAGCGACGCTGAGCAGATAGAGAAAATCAACAAGGCGATTGAAAAGAAGATAGATGTGGTGAAGAGTGATTACTACACCGACGATCAGATTTTCATTCACGAGGTGGCACTCTTTAAGATTTCTACCCCTGTCTTGTTGGAAAATCCAGAGGTATCCCGCACCATCCGCAAGCACGATGCTCGCATGATGGAGGTGAATCCTACCTATAGCACCGTGCTTTTGGCAGGACTTACCGAGGATATCGCCGACCTCTTCCATAAGCTGAATAGTTTCGACTGTCTCCTGCAATATACCCGAAGTGGACGAATTGCCGTAACCCGAAGCTTCGACGAGCCGGTTTCCGACTATGTGAAGCAGAATTCAGAAGGATAATCCATTTATGATTCAATAGATCCCTTTGTTCCTTTGATTTGAAAATCAGAGGAACAGAGGGATTTTTGTCTTATATACAAGCATATTTTTCGTCCTTTATGCAAACAGGGCTTTTGCTATACAATATAAGCCGGAATTTTTCGCTATATATATAATGTGACGTTATATATATAATAACGCTATATATATATAATAAGGTGTAAACGAATAAAAGAAATTAGTATGAAACCAGAATTATTAAGTAAAGTAGGTCGCTATGAGTTTTTGGCAGAACCCTTCCATTGCGACTTTTCCAGTCATCTCTTCATGGGACACCTGGGCAATCATCTTTTGAACGCAGCCGATTTTCATAGCAACGACCGTGGCTATGGCATGAATTATCTGATGCCTCGCCACAAGACTTGGGTATTGAGCCGTCTTGCCGTAGAAATGATAGAAATGCCAAAATCATACGATAAGTTCTTCGTGGAAACATGGGTAGAGAGTGCCATGAAGTATTTCACATCCCGTGATTTCAAGATTTGCGGAAAAGATGAGAAAGTGTATGGCTATGGCAAGAGTGTTTGGGCGATGATTGATACGGAGACCCGACAGCCTGTAGATATTTTTGAAATTAATGATGGTCTGATCAAGGAATATATCGAAACTGAAAAACTTTGTCCTATTGCTGCAAGTTCCAGAGTGAAGATGAGCAAGGAGGCAAAGCTGGTCCGCACCATCGATACCTATTATAATGATGTGGATGTAAACGGGCATATCAACTCCGTAAAGTACATCGAACACATCCTCGACCTCTTCGACATCGATTACTATTTGACACATTTTCTGCAAAGATTCGAGATAGCTTATGTTGCCGAGAGCCATCAGGGTGACAAATTGAAATTCTATATGGAGCAGGTAGAAGACGAAGAATTCTGCATAAAAATAACAAAAATATGCAGAAATGACGAAAATGAGGTGGAAATCGTAAGAAGTAAGCTAAAATTTATAAAAAAGTGATAGAAAAATTTGGTAGTGTCATTTTAAATCATTACCTTTGCACTCGAAATAAAGAATAAACCCAGTGCCGCTACCTTGGATAGGCAGTGGACGGATCAAACAGGCTCTCTTTGGATAAGAATACAGCTCGCATCCGTATGGACAAGTATAACCCGCGGCTCCACAATAGGCAAGCCGCACAAAAATTAAGTTACAATTATGGCAGAAATGAATTTCGGTGGCGTAATGGAAACTGTTGTCACTAGTCATGAATTTTCATTGGAGAAGGCACGTGAAGTATTGAAGAACGAAACTATCGCAGTTATCGGTTATGGTATCCAGGGTCCTGGTCAGGCTTGTAACCTTCGCGATAATGGTTTCAACGTCATCGTCGGACAGCGTCAGGGTAAGACCTACGAGAAGTGTTTGAAGGATGGCTGGGTACCTGGCAAGACTTTGTTCTCTATCGAGGAGGCAGCTGAGAAGGGTACTATCATCTGTATGTTGCTTTCTGATGCCGGTCAGATTGCTTGCTGGCCAAAAATTAAGCCACACCTCACAGCAGGTAAGACTTTGTATTATTCACATGGTTTCGCTATCAACTGGAGCGATCGCACAGGCGTAGTTCCACCTAAGGATATTGATGTTATTATGGTTGCACCTAAGGGTTCTGGTACTTCTCTCCGCACTATGTTCTGCGAGGGTCGTGGTTTGAACTGTTCTTACGCTGTTTACCAGGATGCATCTGGCAAGGCAGAGGAAAAGACTATTGCATTCGGTATCGGTATCGGTGCAGGATATTTGTTCAAGACTACATTCCAGCGTGAGGCTACTTCTGACCTTACTGGTGAGCGTGGTTCTTTGATGGGTGCTATCGAGGGCCTCTTGGAGGCTCAGTACGATGTACTCCGTGAGAACGGTCACTCTCCATCTGAGGCATTCAACGAGACTGTTGAGGAGTTGACTCAGAGCCTTGGCCCTCTCTTCGGTGCTAAGGGTATGGATTGGATGTATGCTAACTGTTCTACAACAGCTCAGCGTGGTGCTCTTGATTGGGCTCCTCGTTTCCGTGAGGCTATCAAGCCTGTTATGGAATGGTTGTATTACTCTGTTAAGACTGGTAATGAGGCTCAGATTTCTATCGACAAGAACTCTCAGGCTGATTACCGTGAGAAGTTGAATGCTGAACTCGAGGCTATGCGCAACAAGGAAATGTGGCAGGCTGGTGTTACAGTACGTAAACTTCGCCCAGAGAATAACTAATTTTTTTCTCGTACATAATGTTTTAAAAGGGGACGGACCGAGATGGTTCGTCCCCTTTTTAATTTGATTGATCAGAAGATATTCCTAATCCTTTTTTTCTATGATATGATGGTCTTCTATGATGATCTGGTTTTCTGCTACTTTCCTGCGGAGTTCCTTCTCTCTTTCTTCAGCCTGATCAGCCAGGCATACGTCGCATTGCTTGCAATCTCTGTCGTTCTCTTCTCCAAAATAGGCGAGTAGCTGTCTTGAACGGCATACCTCGTCGTTCTTGGCATAGCGAATCATGCTTTTGATGCGCTTCTCGTATTGCTCACGTCTCGACTCCCATACTTCTTTAGGAATCACCACTTTGTCACCATCCACCCTGTCGCGGGTATAACTGATAAAAGGTATCTTGCGGCGAGGGATGAATTGGATGATATGGCGGGCTGCCAGACTCTTGAGAGCAAAATATACCTGCTGGATGGTTAGCTCTGCCTGTCGGGCTATCATCGTCTCGTCGATATAGGTAAGATCAACAAAGAGACTTCCATAGGAACGTAGTAGGGCGGTGACGACGGCATCCTGGCTGGGAGCGAGCTGATCTAGTTGGTAAAGGTCGTTTCTGCCTAGCAGGAACATTACTCGTGCCTTGCCGTCGGGATTATCCTCATAATGCAGATATCCGCTTCTCTCCAGAATGCGAAGAGCAGCATCTACCTTGGTAGGGAAGTACTTGTAGGTGACGCAGAATTTTTCGATATCAAACTCGAAGGTCTTTCCCTGTCCGCTGCCCACGCCTATCTGGTAGAAGTAAGCCAGATGTTCATAGATGTCTTGTATGAGTTCTTTGGGTGGGAAGGTATCATCTACGCGCTTGCATAGTTTCAGCTCGTCGTGCTTGTTGTAGAGAAGTACGGCGTATGATTTCTGTCCGTCTCTTCCCGCACGTCCTGCTTCCTGGAAATAGGCTTCCAGCGAGTCCGGACAGTCTATGTGAATCACCACACGCACATCCGGCTTGTCGATTCCCATACCGAAGGCATTGGTTGCGCACATCACCCTTACTTCGTCCTTCTGCCAAGCCTTCTGTCGCTGGTCTTTTACGTCGGGATCCAGTCCGGCATGATAAAAGGTGGCGGTAATGCCCTGTTGCGAGAGCAGCTGCGCCATCTCCTTGGTTCGCTTTCTGCTGCGGGCATAAATGATGGCGGAGCCTCCCACGCTTTGCAGGATATGAATCATCTCGCCCTGCTTATCCTCAGCTTCGCGTACTACGTAAGCCAGGTTCTTGCGCTCGAAACTCATCTTGAAGACATTCTTTTCCTTGAAATGGAGCCTTTCCTGTATGTCGTCTACTACTTCGGGGGTAGCTGTGGCGGTAAGGGCAAGTATCGGAATGCCAGGTTTCATCTCCCTGATGCTGGCTATCTGCAGATAGGAGGGACGGAAGTCGTAGCCCCACTGACTGATGCAGTGGGCTTCATCTACCGTGATAAAACTTACATGAATGTGGCGTAATTTGGTTTGAAACATCTCCGAGGCAAGTCTTTCGGGGGAAACATACAGAATCTTCACACCTCCGAAGATGGCGTTGTCGAGGGTTTGCAGGATTTCGCTTCTCGATTTGTCGGCATAGATGGCATCAGCCAGGATGCCATGTTCTCTGAGGTGCTGCACCTGGTCTTTCATCAGGGCGATGAGAGGGGTTATCACGATGCATACCCCTTCCTGTGCCAGGGCTGGCACCTGGAATGTGATTGACTTGCCACCGCCCGTAGGCATAAGGCCGAGGGTATCCCGTCCGCTGGCAATGCTTTCAATGATATTGCGCTGAATGCCTCGGAAATCGGGATACCCCCAGTATTTTTGCAGAATAGATTGAAATTTATCTGCCATAATCTTCTTTCTTTAATCGTTAGGACGGATATCTTCTATCTGAAGCTGTACTTGGTTCTTCTTGAAGATATTGTCTTCGATGGTATAAACAATGTCGAAACTGCGGCGGCTCTTGATGTAGCGGGCTGCTGCACTCTGTCCGAAGGCTATACCGTTCATGACGGTGCTCGACTTTGAATCCACCAATTCCAGCTTGATATGTTCCTGTTCTCTACCCACCACCTTGCTGGTTCCGTAGTCATATACCTTTCGGGTACAGAACACAGGTTTAGGGTTGCAGGGACCAAACGGCGAGAATCGCTTCAGGTCGGCATGCAGCTGCTTGCTGATGTCCTTGAAATCTATCACTGCATCTATGTTGAGCAGGGCTTCCGTCTGTTCAGGGGCTATGTGTTCTGCCACATATTTCTGGAATCTGTCTCTGAATTCCTTGATATGCTCCCATCTTAAGGTAAGACCGCATGCGTAGGTATGACCTCCGAAGTTCACGAGCAGGTCGCGGCAGCTCTTGATGGCTGAATAAACGTCAAATCCGGTCACGCTGCGGGCAGAACCGGTAGCCAGTTCTCCTTCGCGGGTCAATACCACGGTAGGACGGAAGTAGATTTCCGTGAGTCTTGAGGCTACGATGCCGATGACTCCCTTTTTCCATCCCTCATCATAGAGCACGATGCTTGAGTTGTGCTTCTGGGTTTCCAGTCTTGAAACAATCAGGTTGGCTTCCTCTGTCATCTGCTTGTCGATGTCCTTGCGCTGTTCGTTGTATTCGTTGATGTGCTTTGCCATGTGCAGTGCATGCCCATAGTCACGTTCCACCAGCAAATCCACGCTTTCCTTGCCATTCTCCATACGTCCGGAGGCATTGATTCTAGGACCAATCTTGAAGACGATATCGCTCATGCCCAGCTCTCGGCCGTTCAGACCGCAGATGTCGATGATGGCTTTCAATCCGATGCTCGGGTTGGTGTTGAGCAGTTTCAAGCCATGGAAAGCCAGGATTCTGTTCTCATCTACTACAGGCACGATATCTGCAGCAATGCTCACTGCACAGAGGTCGAGCAATGGGATAAGTCGGGAGAACGGAATGTTGTTGTTCTTGGCAAAGGCCTGCATGAATTTGAATCCCACGCCGCATCCGCAGAGGTGCTTGAATGGGAATGGATCATCTGGGCGCTTAGGGTTGAGTATAGCCACAGCGGGTGGCATCACGTCGTCGGGAACATGATGGTCGCAGATGATGAAGTCTATGCCAAGGCTTTTGGCATATTCAATCTCCTTGATGGCCTTGATGCCGCAATCGAGGATGATGATGAGTTTCACACCAGTTTCATGTGCAAAGTCTATTCCCTTTTTGCTTACTCCATAGCCTTCGTCATATCGGTCGGGGATGTAGTAATCGATGTTGGAATAGAATTGCTGCAGAAACTTATACACCAATGCTACAGCCGTGCAGCCGTCTACGTCGTAATCGCCGTAAACGAGAATGCGCTCCTTGCGTCCCATGGCATCGTTGAGGCGGTCTACGGCGATATCCATATCCTTCATCAGGAAAGGATTGATCAGGTCGGAAAGCTGTGGACGGAAGAATCGCTTGGCTGCCGACTCGGTCGTAATGCCTCGATGGATGAGAAGATTCGCCAGGATAGGGCTGATGCTGAGCTTCACGGCTAGTTCGTTAGCCGTTTTTTCTTGCTCCGGTGAAGGTTCTTCGTAATTCCATTTAAAATGCATTTTTAATTATTTTTATTTCTGCCCCCAAAGTTACAAAAATAAAATGACAAACGGAAACTTTTTCCTAGGAATTTAACATAATTACGAAGAAATAATAAAAAAAAGGCAGCAAACCTAGGTTTGCTGCCTTTAAATATTTTGTTTTTATTAGATTCCGAGCTTCTTGCGGATATCCTTAGGGATGGCGTTCTTGTTAACCATGAAGTCCATAGTCTTGTAAGCTACGAATGCCTTGGTCATGTACCAGGTGCCCTTGTAGTCACCATACTCACCCCAAGAGTTCTTTACCATATAGTACTCCTTGCCGTTCTGGTCCTTTGCGATACCGTAGATGTGCATTCCGTGGTCGTCTGTTGTCTCCCAGTTGTCGAATGCTTCCTGGCGCATAGCCTGTGTAGGAACTACCTCAGGAGCGTTTACGCCGAGTGAATCGAACTTCTCCTTCTTCTCGTCCTTAGAGAGCTTGAACCAGTGGTCTGCGTCTGTACCTGCCATAGAACGTACCTTCTTCACGTCGTAAGCGATACCGAGACCCTTGCGTGTGAAACCGTCCTCTGTTACGTCACCTCCCCAAGCTATGGTATAGCCATTGTTTACGGCGTTGTCGATAATCTTGCAGAGGTCGTCCATAGGAACGTTGTAGCTCAAAGGCCAGCGCCAGTTGTCCTGTACCTCAACAGCAAACTTGCTCCACATTGGATGGTGTGTGTAGCTGGTGATGGTTACATAATCATCGAGGTTCAAGCCGAGGCTCTTGCAGAAAGTCTCTGGAGTATACTGCTTGCCCTGGTAAGTGAACTTTTCAGGAGTCTTGCCGATATATGAGTCGATGATGCCCTGAAGACCATTCTTCCAAGCTGGAGAAAGCTTCTTGGCTGTGCTCTTTGCTACTGCCTCTACGTATGGAGTCATTACGTCGAAGAACTCGCCGAAGTTAGCCAGTGAGTCGCCTGTCATTGTACCTGGAGCTGGCATAGCATCCTCTGGTACGATGCCATAGTGCTGCAAAGCATAGAGAACATCGTATGCGCTACCACCCTGAGAGAAGCTTACGTCGCCGTGCATTCTCACAGCCATTGTGGCGCGATCCATATAAGTCTTGTTGGCAACGAACATCTCGCTCAGGTTGAATGTCTTGCCTGTGTTCTTCAAAATCTCGCTCTCGAAGAAGCTGAGAGTAGAGTAAGCCCAGCACGTACCGCTACGGTTCTGATCCTTGATGCTTGTAATAGGATTCTGCTTCACTACAGTGAAAACTGGCTTGTTCTTAGCGATGGCTGCTGAATCTGCAGCATTCTTAGCGCTTGCACCAGTAGCAACCATAGCCAACATGGCTGCGACAATCATTGATTTCTTCATGAATTTTTTTCTCTTTAAATTAATAATGTAATCTTATTATCTCTCTTTCAGATAGAATCTTCTCTTTTTAATGGGCTATTTGCCTAGCGAATTTCTTCTCTGTTGGCTGCCATATATTCCTCAACATCCTTTGGATGGTAAGGGATGCGGTCCTTGCCCAGGAATCTGCAACCATCCTTGGTGATGAGAACATCGTCCTCAATACGGATGCCACCGAAGTCCTTGTAAGTCTCAATCTTATCGAAGTTGAGGAACTCTGCACAGTGACCTGACGCCTTCCAGTCGTCAATGAGGGCTGGAATGAAGTAAACGCCCGGCTCGTCTGTTACTACGAAACCTTCCTGGAGTCGGCGACCCATGCGCAGACAGTTGGTACCAAACTGTTCCAGGTTAGGACGTACTTCCTCGTCGAAGCCTACGTTAATCTGGTCGAGGTTCTCCATGTCGTGTACATCCATACCCATCATGTGTCCCAATCCGTGAGGCAGGAACATAGCGTGGGCACCAGCCTTTACAGCTTCCTCTGTATCACCTTTGGCAAGACCGAGCTCCTTCATGCGGTCGAAGAGCAGGCGGCAAACACCGAAGTGAACATCTGCCCATTTTACACCTGGCTTTGCTACTTCGAGAGCATAGTCGTGGCAAGCTTCTACGATGGTGTAGATTTCCAGCTGGCGCTGGCTGAACTTACCGCTCACAGGCATGGTACGGGTATTGTCTGAACAGTAGTTGTTCATGGTCTCAGCACCCGCATCGCAGAGTGCCAGTCTGCCTTCCTCCAATAAGTTCATTGATGGATAGCCATGCTGAATCTCGCCGTGCTGGCTGAAGATGGTTGGGAAGCTGACCATTGATCCGTAAGAATGTGCGATTCCGCTTACCTGACCGGCTACGTATTTCTCTGTGATACCTGGGCGAACCAGTTTCATGGCTGTGGTATGCATCTTGTAACCGATGACTGCAGCACGCTCCAGCTCTTCGATTTCCTCCTGGGTCTTGGTAGAGCGCATCTTGACTACGGCCTTGATCAGGTCCATGCTGGCTTCTTCTTTCTGCTGAACAGGGTGGATGCCGAGCAAGTCGAATACCTGAAGCTTGATGTCGTAGCGGTAAGGAGGCAGGAAGTGAATCTTACGCTTCTTCGACATGGCATCGTTGCAGATGGTCTTGAGAGTCTTCATTGGCGCAGAGTTATGAACACCCACCTGTTCTGCCAGGTCGTGTACGCTGTCTACGCTTCCATACCAAACAATGTCAACCAGGTCGATGTCGTCACCGATCAGAGTCTCGATGTCGTTATCTATATCAATCACACCAACCAATCCTTCGCGCTGCTGTCCGAAGTAATACAGGAAAGTAGAGTCCTGACGGAATGGGTAATATCCGTTATTTGGGAAATTACATGGTGAATTGTTGTTTCCGAAAAGAATGATCACGCCGCTCTTTACAAGCTTCTTGAGCTCCTGGCGACGGCTGATATAAGTGTCCTTGCTAAACATATTTTTAGAATTTTACTTTATTTTGCTGCAAAGTTAGCAAATATTTCGCAAAAATGTATTATCTTTGCAAGCAAAAATAAAATATTCGTGTGAATTTATAAATAATTAATACATTCATGCGCTTTTTGATGGTAAAATGTAATGAAAATCGTAAAGATTACGCTCGTTTATTGCATGTTTGCTATCAGATTGAAAGCTATAATTGAAGAATAAAAGCAGTTGATATGGTAATGAAGATAAAATTGAGAAATACAGGATTGGTGTTAGAGGGTGGAGGCATGCGCGGTGTTTTCACCAGTGGCGTGCTGGATGCCTTTATGAAGCATGATGTGTACTTTCCTTACACGGTGGCGGTATCGGCTGGAGCCTGCAATGGCATGTCGTATGTGAGCCGTCAGCCTCGCCGTGCCCGAATTTCAAACATCGATTATTTGGCGCGTTATCAGTATATAGGTATCCGGCACCTTGTAACCCAGGGATGCATTTTCGATCGTGAGTTGCTATATGATAAGTTCCCGAATCAGTTGCTTCCTTATGATTTCGACACCTATTTCAAATACGCAGACGGGTTTGAGATGGTTACCACCAATTGCTTGACTGGTTTTCCGATGTATCTTTCGGAGAACCACGACCGCCAGCGGGCCCTCGATATTGTGCGTGCTTCCAGCAGCCTGCCCTATGTGAGTAAGATTGTGAATGTGGATGGCATTCCAATGTTGGATGGTGGCATAGTCGATAGTATTCCTGTGCAGCGTGCCTTTGATAAGGGTTTTGAGCATAATGTGGTTATCCTGACACGTAACAAGGGGTGGCGAGATACGGGTAAGGATAGGAAGCTACCTTATTTATATAAGAACTATCCGCGTCTGCGAGTGGCACTGAGCCGTCGCCACAGGGCTTATAATGAGCAGATTCAACTGGTCGATGATCTGGAGGCTGCAGGAAAGATTACCTGTATTCGCCCGATACGTCCGATGGAGGTGGAGCGCATAGAGAAGGATACTGCAAGGTTGGAGCGGCTCTATGAAGAAGGTTTCATGCTGGGTGAAGCTTTCTGCGAGAAATATCTGTAAAAAATGAGAAAAGCTTACTCGTTGTCTGGAATTTCAGACAATGAGCAAGCTGTATTGCTATAATAGAAAAGCCGTAATTCAATATCAGGCATGATAAAGTTATGATTCGATATCATCTATATTGAAAACGGGAGATGTTTATTCCTCAAGCAGGTCTGGGCGCAGGCGCTTGGTTCGCTCCATGGCTTGGTCGAACTCCCATTGGCGTATCTTCGCCTCGTTGCCGCTCAGAAGAATCTCTGGCACTTTCCAACCCTTGTAGTCGGATGGGCGGGTGTAGATAGGAGCTGAGAGGATATCGTCCTGGAAACAGTCGGATAGGGCACTCTGCTCGTCGCTGATAACGCCTGGTACCAGTCTGATCACCGCATCCGAGATAATTGCTGCAGCAAGCTCTCCACCTGTGAGCACATAGTCGCCCACGCTGATTTCGCGGGTGATGAGGTGGTCGCGCACACGCTGGTCTATTCCCTTGTAGTGACCACAGAGAATGATGAGGTTGCCACCCAGCGACATTTCGTTGGCTATCTTCTGGTTGAAGGTTTCACCGTCAGGAGATACGTAGATCACGTCGTCGTACTCACGTTCTGCCTTCAGTGCCGTGATGCATCGGTCGATAGGTTCGCATTGCATCACCATGCCGGCACTTCCTCCGTATGGATAGTCGTCCACTCGCTTCCATTTATCTAATGTATAGTCGCGCAAGTTATGCAGATGAATCTCTGCGAGACCCTTCTTCTGCGCGCGTGCCAGAATCGACTCGTTGAAGAAGCCTTCCAGCATCTCTGGTAATACTGTAATAATGTCTATTCTCATATCATCTGCAAAATTAATAAATAATGTAGTAAGTTCCAAATCTTTTTCCTCTTTTCTTCGTTTTTTGTGCCGAAAATTTGTTTTTTTGCAGCTAAAACAAGCGGTTTGCTTGAAAATCGTAATTTTAGCGTGTTGGCACCAAAATAAGGTTGATTATTGCATAAATATGCAACAAATTCATCAAAAACAAAGAAATTTAATAGCAAAATGATAAATAATCGTGAAAATGTGCTACTATTTGAAGAAAAAGTCGTATATTTGCAAACAAAATCGCTCGATTAGGGTACATCGCATAGAAAAATGGTGTGCGTACACACGAGTGCATGGTTAATTTAATAATAGTGAATAAGATGATACTGGACATTGAAATGCTGAGAAGCTTTTATGCTTCGTATTCGGAAAGTGTAAAACAGGCGAAAGCTACTGTAAAACGACCTCTCACTTACGCCGAGAAGGTGCTCTTTGCGCATCTTTTCGACCCATCTGAGTTGCGACCATATAAAAGAGGTATAGAATATGTGGATTTCCGACCTAACCGCGTGGCGATGCAGGATGCTACTGCTCAGATGGCGCTCTTGCAGTTTATGAACGCCGGTAAGGACAAGGTGGCAGTGCCTGCATCAGTACATTGCGATCACTTGATTCGTGCCGACGTGGGTGCTACACAAGACCTGCCTGAGGCATGCAAGACTAATAAAGAGGTATATGACTTCCTGAAGTCGGTATCTCAGAAATATCACATCGGATTCTGGGGGCCAGGTGCTGGTATCATCCATCAGGTGGTACTTGAGAACTATGCCTTCCCGGGGGGTATGATGGTGGGTACTGACTCCCATACCCCAAACGCCGGCGGTCTCGGTATGGTAGCCGTGGGTGTTGGTGGTGCCGATGCCGTGGATGTGCTTACAGGTCAGCCTTGGGAGCTCAAGATGCCACGCCTCATCGGTGTGCATCTCACAGGCAAGCTCTCCGGATGGGCTACTCCTAAGGATGTGATTCTCGAAATCCTGGGCATCCTCACCGTGAAGGGTGGTACCAATGCCATCCTCGAATACTTTGGCGAGGGCTTGGATAGCATCTCTACCACGGGTAAGGCTACCATCTGTAACATGGGTGCAGAGCTGGGTGCTACCTGCTCTATCTTCCCATTCGACCAGAATGCCAGCGAATATCTCCGCAAGACGGGTCGTGAGGAGATTGCTTCTCTAGCCCAGAAGAACGCTGCCGAGCTTCGTGCCGACGATGAGGTACTTGCCAATCCGGCTGCTTTCTACGACCAGATTGTAGAAATCGACCTCTCTAAGGTGGAGCCACATCTCAATGGTCCGTTTACTCCGGATGCAGCAACTCCTATCTCTCATATGAAGGCGAAGGGACCTGCCAACGACTATCCAATGGTTGTTGAAGTGGGATTGGTAGGTAGCTGTACCAACTCTTCCTATCAGGACTTGGCCCGTGCGGCAAGTGTAGCCCGACAGGCTTACGAGAAGGGAATCCAGGTAAAGGGTCAGCTTATCATCAACCCTGGTTCTGAGCAGATTCGCTATACTGCCGAGCGTGACGGAATCCTCGATGACTTCAAGAAGATTGGAGCCTTGATCATGACCAATGCCTGCGGTCCTTGCATCGGACAGTGGAAGCGTCATACCGATGACAACACCCGCAAGAATGCCATCGTCACCTCTTTCAATAGAAACTTCCGCCGTCGTGCTGATGGCAACCCTAATACATTCGCCTTCATCGGCAGCCCGGAGCTCACCGTGGCTCTCACCATTGCCGGGCGTCTGGATTTCAATCCAGCCACCGACACCTTATTAGATAAGGATGGCAACAGCGTGAAGCTCGATGCGCCTACCGGTTTCACCTTCCCTCCTAAGGGATTCGCCGTGGAAGACAAGGGCTTCATTGCTCCTAGCGAGGCGAATGCCAATATCGAGGTAGTGATTGCTCCAGATAGCAACCGCCTGCAGAAGCTGGCTCCATTCGCTCCTTGGGATGGAAAGGACCTGGTAGATATGCCTCTCCTCATCAAGACCGAGGGTAAGTGTACCACCGACCATATCTCTATGGCTGGACCATGGTTGAAGTTCCGTGGACATCTTCAGAACATCTCTGACAACCTGCTGATGGGTGCCGTCAACGCCTTCAATGGCGAGAGTAACAAGGTGAAGAACCAGTTGGATGGCAAGTATGTGGAGGTTTCTACAGCAGCCAAGGCTTACAAGGCACAGGGCATCAGCAGCATCGTGGTAGCAGAGGATAACTATGGCGAGGGATCATCCCGTGAGCATGCAGCCATGGAACCTCGTTTCCTGAACGTGAAGGTGATTCTTGCCAAGAGCTTCGCCCGTATTCACGAAACCAACTTGAAGAAGCAGGGTATGCTCGCCCTTACATTCTGCAACAAGGATGATTATAATAAGGTACAAGAAGACGACCGCATCTCACTCACCGGACTGAAGGAGTTTGCGCCAGGTTCTAAACTCACTGTCACCCTGAAGCACAAGGATGGTTCTGAGGATAGTTTCGAGGTTGAGCATACTTATAATGATACACAGATTGCATGGTTCAAGGCTGGTTCTGCATTGAACTTTGCTGCAAAGAAGTAATCTTGCAGCAGGAAAAGTAACAGTTTGTGCCATGCAACTTAAAAAGTAACAGTTATGAATAAAGAGTATTTGATATATAAATTAAGCGATGAGGTAAAGAACTCATGCAAGATAGATAAGGAGGCATTTACCAAGTTCAACGTGAAGCGTGGACTTCGTAATGAGGATGGCTCTGGTGTGCTGGTCGGACTGACCAACATCGGTAACGTTGTGGGTTACGAACGCGATGAGAATGGCAAGCTGAAGCCTACCGAGGGTAAGCTCTACTATCGTGGCTATGAGCTTGACGACCTCGTTACTCCTCTCTTGAAGGAGAAACGATTCGGTTTTGAGGAGGTTGCCTTCCTGCTCCTTTCCGGTCAGCTGCCGGATAAGGAGGAACTGGAGGCTTTCAAGGAACTCCTCAACGACAACATGCCGCTCGACCACCGTACCATTACTCACATCATCGAGCTGGAGGGTTCTAACATCATGAACATCCTGGCTCGTTGCGTGCTCGAAATGTACACCTTCGATCCGAACCCTGACGATATCAGCCGCGACAACCTGATGCGTCAGAGTGTGGAGCTGATTGCGAAGTTTCCAACCATCATCGCCTATGCATACAACATCTATCGTCACTCTGTGCAGGGCAGAAGCTTGCACATTCGCCATCCACGCGAGAATCTCTCTATCGCAGAGAATTTCCTCTATATGATGAAGCACGAGAACTACTCTGAGCTGGATGCGCGTATGCTCGATCTGCTCCTCATCATTCAGGCAGAGCATGGTGGTGGTAACAACTCTACCTTCACGGTGCGTGTCACCTCTTCTACCCGCACGGATACCTACAGCTCTATTGCTGCCGGTATCGGTAGCTTGAAGGGTCCTCTTCATGGTGGTGCCAACATCAAGGTTATCAATATGTTCCATCATCTGAAGGAGGCTATCAAGGATTGGACCAATGTCAACGAACTCGATATTTACCTGAAGCGCATGCTCAATAAGGAGGCTTATGATAAGACGGGTCTTATCTATGGTATCGGCCATGCCGTGTATACCTTGAGCGATCCTCGTGCCGTAGAGCTGAAGCGACTGGCTGGTGAGCTTGCCAAGGAGAAGGGCAGAGAGGATGAGTACAACTTCCTGAAGCTCATAGAGCAGGAGGGTATCAAGTGCCTGCAGGAGCATCGTGGTGGCAGCAAGCCAGCTTGCGCCAACCTCGACTTCTATAGCGGCTTCATCTATGAGATGATTGGTCTGCCTCAGGAAATTTATACGCCTATCTTCGCTATGGCCCGTATCGTGGGCTGGACTGCCCACCGCATCGAGGAACTCAACTTCGAGGGTCGTCGCATCATCCGTCCTGCTTACAAGAATATCTTGGGCGAGTTGGATTATACCCCATTGGATGAGCGATAAAAAGACTGTTTTATGGGTGTGAGATAAAAAAGCATCACATCTAGAATGATTGATTGTATAAAAAAGACAATGCTCGCTGGAGCATTGTCTTTTTATGTTTATGGGGTAGTTTCTAAGTTTATTTAGTAAAGTTCTGTTTGAAACGAAGATTTTTATTTAAAGAGTGTTAAATGTTTGAGTTTTAAAGGGATTTTATTTGCTTATAACGGATATTTGTCGTAACTTTGTCGACGGATTGCTAAAGTAGAAGGCACTATTCAAGGTGCTTAAAAAAATAGTAATAGATAATAATTTTAAGTATAGGTAAATTAAGGTGCTGCATTGAATGTCAGGCATCAATATGAAGGTATTAAATTAAGAATTGAATGGAAAAGGAATTTGAAGATTATTGGAATGCACATCGCAAGCGTATGCTGCTGAATGCACCACGCGAATTGCGAGAAGAATACTTGGAGTCTACTAAGTTGGATTCACCAATGGATTGGGTGTGTTTCGTTTTGCCTGTGGCGGTAGGTATCTTGGTACAGCCGCATATACACTTTGCAAGCGAGATACTCTCATGGATTATAGTGCTGCTCATCGTGGTGGTGCTTTTTGCCTTGTTGCAGATGGTGAAGCCGATGTTGCAGAAAAAGAAAACTACTATTCAGGTGATAGAGCAGATTAAGCAATATTACTATGATAGATATAAAAAATACGGATTGGATAAAATGGAGCCTTGGAAATAGGGCTCCATTTTTATGCGATTTGTAATGCCTTTATTCGATTTTTATACTATCATGAAGTCGCTCATCACGTCGTCTGAGATATAGAGACCCTGATGGGTGAGCGATAGCCTTCCGTCTTCTATCTTCATCAGTCCACGCACTATATGCTTCTCTGCTTCCTGCATCATTTTTCCGGCAAGTTCTGTTCCTAATTCCTGTTTTGTCTTCTCGATGTCGATGCCGTCGCTTGTTCGCAATGCGGTGGTAATGAGGTCGTTGTATCGGGTGTTGAGGTCGAGTGTCTCGCTTTCCGATGGCAGTTCGCCTTGGTTGATTCGGGAGATGTATTCACTGATGTCGTCTACGTTCCAGCTTCTCATGGCTTTGCCGTTCCGCTTGTAGGAATGGGCAGCCGCACCTATTCCGATGTAAGGTATCTCGTGCCAGTAGCTGCTGTTGTGGCGTGACCGCTTGCCGGGACGGGCAAAGTTGCTGATTTCGTAGTGCTCGTAGCCGGCTTCGGTCAGCTGACTGATAAGCTGCTCGTACATCTGGCGGCTGGTCTCCTCGTCTATTTCCTCTATTTTCCCTTGCTCCAGCATTCTGTAGAGGGTGGTTCCCTCTTCATACATCAGACTGTAGGCTGAAATATGCTCCACGCCCAGATTGATGGCTGCAGCGATGTCGCTCTGCCAGTCGGCTAGGGTTTCTTGGGGGAAACCGAACATCAGGTCGATGCTGATGTTGCGGATGCCGATGCCGCGAAGCCTTTCTACGGCAGTCTTCACCTCGGCAGCATTGTGGCGGCGATGAAGAAAGCGGAGGCGATGGTCTGAGAAGGTCTGTGCACCCATGCTCACCCGGTTCACGGGCAGCAGCTTCAGGGTTTCGCAGAATTCCTCGGTCACGTCGTCGGGATTGCACTCCATGGTGATTTCCATCTCTGGTAAGTAAGTTTCTTCTCCTTCTTGAGCAGAAAACTCTTCCTTCCTGGCGTTACCTGGGAATCCGCTTTGAAAATAGTTCTGCCTGATGGCATCGAAGAGGCGGATGAGCTGGTCTCCGGTCAGCTGGCTTGGAGTGCCGCCTCCCAGATAGATGGTTTCGATGTTTTCACCGTCGCCCAGTGCCTTCGGGATGGGGCGCAGTTCCATCTCTCTGCAGAGTGCGTCCACGTAAGCATCTCTCATTTTGAGCGATGTGGTGCTGTAAAAGCCGCAGTAGATGCAGCGGCTTTCGCAGAAGGGGATATGTATGTATAAACCTGCCATAATTCCTGATTCTTTAAATTTTCAATTCTCTTCCCACCTTCCCCTTAATATAATAAGGTGTAGGGGGCGAAAAAAGTCTTAACAAGATGCAAAATTACTAATATGTTTTAAATTATGGCAACTTTTTTGCGAAAATGTTTGGTGGTACGCAAAAAAAAGTGTAATTTAGTAGCATGAAACAGAAAACCGCATGGTTTTACTGATCATGAACAACTGACAAACATTAAGTATAACCCCTTAAAAATCTATAAGCGTCATGAGAGTATATCAGACAAATGAGATTAAAAACATTGCATTGCTGGGCAGTGCGGGTAGCGGCAAGACTACACTTGCCGAGAGTATGTTATTTGAAGCAGGCGTTATCAAGCGTAGAGGCTCTGTAGAAGCGAAGAATACGGTGAGCGACTACTTCCCAGTTGAGCTGGAGTATGGTTACTCTGTGTTCCCTACCGTTTTTCACGTGGAGTGGAACAACAAAAAGTTGAATATCATCGACTGCCCTGGTAGCGACGATTTCGTTGGTGGTGCTATTACATCACTCAACGTAACCGATCAGGCAGTAATCCTTATCAATGGTCAATATGGTCCTGAGGTAGGCACCCAGAACAACTTCCGTTATACCGAGAAGTTGGGCAAGCCTGTCATCTTCCTCGTTAACCAGCTTGACTCAGACAAGTGTGATTTTGATAACCTCATTGCAACCATGAAGGACATCTATGGTCCTAAGTGTGTGCAGATTCAATATCCTATCGAGACCGGTCCTGGCTTCAATGCTCTCATTGACGTCTTATTGATGAAAAAATATTCCTGGAAACCAGAAGGCGGTGCACCTATCATCGAGGATATTCCTGAAGAGGAAATGGATAAGGCAATGGAACTGCATGCTGCGCTCGTTGAGGCTGCTGCCGAGAACGACGAGGGCCTGATGGAGAAATTCTTCGAGAGCGAGAGCTTGACTGAGGATGAACTCCGCGAGGGTATCCGCAAGGGTTTGGTTACCCGCAGCATCTTCCCTGTATTCTGCGTTTGCGCCGGTAAGTCAATGGGCGTTCACCGCCTCATGGAGTTCCTGGGCAATGTGGTTCCTTTCGTAAGCGAGATGCCTAAGCTGCACAATACCCGTGGTGAAGAGATTGCTCCTGATACCAACGGTCCTGAGAGTGTTTACTTCTTCAAGACTGGCCTGGAGCCACACATCGGCGAGGTGAGCTACTTCAAGGTGATGAGCGGTTCTATCAAGAGCGGCGACGACCTGGCCAATGCCGACCGTGGTTCTAAGGAGCGCATCGGACAGATTTATGCCTGCGCTGGTGCCAACCGTGTGCCTGTGGATCAGTTGAATGCCGGTGACATCGGTTGTACCGTGAAGATGAAGGACGTGAAGACGGGTAATACCCTGAACGGAAAGGGTGCCGAGTGGCGCTTCGATTTCATCAAGTATCCTAACCCTAAGTATTCCCGTGCCATCAAGGCTGCCAATGCTCAGGATACTGAGAAACTGATGGCTGCCCTCATCAAGATGCGCCAGGAAGACCCAACATGGGTGGTTGACCAGAGCAAGGAGCTGCGCCAGGTTATCGTGCGCGGACAGGGTGAGTTCCATCTCCGCACCTTGAAGTGGCGCCTTGAGAACAACGAGAAGCTCAATGTTACCTTCGAGGAGCCTCGCATCCCATATCGTGAGACTATTACAAAGAAGGCTCGTGCCGACTACCGTCATAAGAAGCAGAGTGGTGGTGCAGGTCAGTTTGGTGAGGTTCACCTCATCGTTGAGCCGTACGCAGAGGGTATGCCAGACCCTACATCATTCACCTTCAACGGCCAGGAGTTCAAGATGAACATCAAGAGCCGCGAGGAAGTTTCACTGGAGTGGGGTGGCAAGCTGGTATTCCTCAACTCAGTGGTAGGTGGTGCCATCGATGCACGCTTCATGCCTGCCATCCTGAAGGGTATCATGGATTGTATGGAGCACGGACCTCTTACAGGTTCTTATGCCCGCGACGTTCGCGTCATCGTATATGATGGCAAGATGCATCCGGTAGACAGCAACGAGTTGTCGTTCATGCTGGCTGCCCGCCGTGCCTTCAGCGACGCCTTCAAGCAGGCAGGTCCTAAGATTCTGGAGCCTATCTACGATTTGGAGGTTTATGTACCTGCCGACTATATGGGTGATGTGATGAGCGACCTTCAGGGACGCCGTGCCCTCATCATGGGTATGGATTCTGAGGCTGGTTACCAGAAGCTCAGTGCCAAGATTCCTCTGAAGGAGCTTGCCAACTATTCCATCTCTCTGAGTTCACTCACGGGTGGTAGAGCTTCGTTCACTACCAAGTTTGCCAGCTACGAGTTGGTTCCTTCCGACATTCAGAGCAAGCTGATTGCCGACCATGAGGCCGAGCTGGCTAAGGAAGCAGAATAGAAGAATTATCTCTCTTATATAAATTAAAATTTTATGTTGATATGACCAATAGAGGGGGCGTGCATGTGATATGTACGCTCCCTTACTTGTTTTTCTGAAATTCAAATTCTAAATACGGAGCTACTAATGTTGCTTTTAGTTAAAAACAATTAATGTCAAATAAATAATTAACTATTTTGTGTTAATCAATTAAGATTTTTCTTATCTTTGCGCCCATGAAGAAGAAAACGATTTGGACCATAGCCATTATCATGGGCTTTTCGTTCCTCGCGCTGCTATTCCTGCAGCTCAGTTACATCCAGGAGATGGTTAACATGAAGAAGGAACAGTTTGACGAGTCCGTCAACAGAGCCCTATATCAGGCTTCAAGAAACTTGGAGCTGAATGAGACCCTGCGCTATCTTGAAAAAGACGTCAATGAGGCGGAGCGCAAGGCCAACAGGAAAGATTCGGTGGGAACACGGAGCGGCCAGCCGGCAGATGGAACCGTACAGCATTCTCATCAGTATTCTGTGGTGGGCAAGGACGGCACGGTGTATTCATCCTTTGAGCTGAAGACCATCGCCACCAATCCTGCCAACAAGCCGAAGGCGATGATTCTCAGAAGCGACAGGAATTCGCTCAGCGAAACGCAGAAATCGCTGCAGGAGATAGTGAAGAACCGCTATGTGTATCAGAAGGCTTTGCTCGACGAGGTGGTGTATTCCATCCTCTACTCGGCATCTGACAAGCCTCTGAAGGAGCGAATCAACTTCAAGCAGCTTGATCAGGACCTCAAGGCAGAGATGATGAACAACGGCATCAACATCCCTTATCACTTCACGGTGACAACGCAGGATGGACGAGAGGTGTACCGCTGCCCAGACTTTAGCGACGAGGGCGAGGAGTACAGCTATTCGCAGGTGCTCTTCAGAAACGACCCGCAGTCGAAGATGGGTGTCGTGAAGGTTCACTTCCCTGATATGAACAGCTACATCTTCTCCAGTGTGCGCTTCATGATTCCTAGCATCATCTTCACGCTGGTGCTGCTCATCACCTTCATCTTCACCATCGTGGTCATCTTCCGTCAGAAGAGGTATACGGAAATCAAGAACGATTTCATCAACAACATGACCCACGAGCTGAAGACGCCTATCGCCAGCATCAGTCTGGCTGCACAGATGCTCAACGACCCGTCTGTCTCCAAGAGCGAGCAGATGCAGCGACATCTGGGTGGTGTCATCGACGACGAGTCGAAGCGACTCCGCTTCCTGGTAGAGAAGGTGCTGCAGATGAGTATGTTCGACCGCAAGAAGGCGGTGTTCAAGAAGAAGGAACTCGACCTCAATGAAATCGTAGAGAACGCAGCCCATTCGTTCTCACTCCGCGTGGAGCATACGGGCGGCAAGATTTACGTAGATATCGAGGCGATAGATTCCACCCTCTTCGTCGACGAGGTGCATTTCCAGAATGTAATCTTCAATCTGATGGACAATGCCGTGAAGTATCGCAAGCCGGATGAGCCTCTGTTCATCACGATGAAGACATGGAATGATGAGCACCACCTCTATCTGTCCATCAACGATACGGGCATGGGAATGAAGAAGGAGAACCTGAAGAAGATATTCGACAAGTTCTATCGCGTTCATACCGGCAATGTGCATGATGTGAAGGGCTTCGGCCTCGGTCTTGCCTACGTTAAGAAGGTAGTGGATCTGCATGATGGCGAAATCAAGGTAGAAAGCGAGCTGGGCAAGGGCACCACCTTTACCATCAAGCTGCCGGTGATTCATGATTAATTCATGATTAATTCATGGTTAATTCATGATTGATTCATGCCAAATCAGCATTCGATATTTAAGAATTCAACAATAATAAATAGAATATTAACAAATTAAATAGATTAAGATATGGAAGAGACAGTAAAGATCCTGCTTTGCGAGGATGATGAAAACTTGGGTATGTTGCTCCGTGAGTATTTGTTGACCAAGGGTTTTGATACAACATTGTGCCCTGACGGCGAGGCAGGTTTCAAGGAGTTTTCCAAGAATAAGTTTGATATTGCCGTGCTCGACGTAATGATGCCAAAGAAGGATGGTTTCACTTTGGCACAGGAAATCCGCCAGCAGAATGTAGATATGCCAATCGTATTCCTCACAGCCAAGACTCTGAAGGAAGACATCCTCGAGGGTTTCAAGATTGGTGCAGATGATTATATCACCAAGCCATTCTCTATGGAGGAGCTGGTGTTCCGTGTAGAGGCTATCCTTCGCCGTGTACGCGGCAAGAAGTCTAAGGAGTCAACCATGTATCACATCGGTAAGTTCACCTTCGATACACAGAAGCAGCTGCTTACCATCAATGGCGAGCAGACCAAGTTGACAACCAAGGAGAATGAGCTTCTCGCTCTTCTCTGCGCTCATGCCAACGAGATTCTTCAGCGTGATTTCGCCCTGAAGACCATCTGGATAGACGATAACTACTTCAATGCCCGCTCAATGGATGTGTATATCACCAAGCTGCGCAAGCATCTGAAGGAAGACCCACAGATAGAGATCATCAACATCCATGGCAAGGGCTATAAGCTCATCGTGCCAGATGCAGAATAATGCCTATATTATATAAGGTGTAAGAAGAAAAGGGATAAGTCGGCAGCCGACTTATCCCTTTTTCAATGAATACACGAATCCTGCCACACCGGCAAGAACGAAGAATAATCCGGCGAAGAGCATGATGTTGCTCTTCATGGAAAAGGCGAAGCTGGCAGCAAGCAGCAAAACGCCCAGCACAATGAACGTCATGCCCATGGAAGGGATGACGCGGAGCGAATCTTTCAATTTTTTGTTCATAATTCCTACTATTTTCAAATATTTCCTGCAAAAGTACAAAAAATATTTGGTTAATTCAAAAAAAAGTTGTAATTTTGCACCGCAATTCGTGAAATAGAGGTGTTTTCGCACACATTTCGTCGTTTTGCAAGAGAATTTTAATATTAATATTTAATCATTTACAAAGTAGTATGAATCAATACGAAACCGTTTTCATTTTGACTCCCGTTTTGTCTGATGAACAGATGAAGGAAACGGTCGCTAAGTTCGAGAAGGTACTCACCGATAATGGTGCTGAGATTCTGAACAAAGAGGCTTGGGGTTTGAAGAAGTTGGCTTACAACATCGAGAAGAAGACATCAGGCTTCTACAGCTTGGTTGAGTTCAAGGCTGAGCCAACTGTTATCGCTAAGCTCGAGACAGCTTATCGCCGCGACGAGAAAGTAATTCGTTACATGACTGTTAAACTTGACAAGTATGCTGCCGCTTACGCAGAGAAGCGTCGTGCAAAGCTTGGTAAAAAAGAGGAGGCTTAATCATGGCAGATCAGAAATCAGAAATCCGTTATTTGACCGCTCCTTCTATCGACACAAAGAAGAAGAAGTATTGCCGTTTCAAGAAGAGCGGTATTAAGTACATCGACTATAAGGACCCAGAGTTCTTGAAGAAGTTCTTGAACGAGCAGGGTAAGATCCTTCCACGTCGTATCACAGGTACATCTTTGAAGTATCAGCGCCGCGTGGCACAGGCTGTTAAGCGTGCTCGCCAGATCGCTTTGCTTCCTTACGTAACCGATTTGATGAAGTAATTTAAGGAGGAGAAGAAGAATGGAAATTATTTTGAAGCAAGATATTATCGGTCTTGGATACAAGAACGATATCGTAAATGTAAAGAGTGGTTATGGTCGTAACTTCCTTATCCCTACAGGTAAGGCTGTTATCGCTTCTCCATCTGCTAAGAAGCAGTTGGCTGAGGATTTGAAGCAGCAGGCTCACAAGCTTGAGGCTATCAAGGCTGAGGCTGTTAAGAAGGGCGAGGCTCTCGAGGGCATCGTTCTTACTATCGCTGCTAAGGTTAGTGCTACAGGTCAGCTCTACGGTTCAGTTAACGCTGCTACCGTTGCTGAGGAGCTCGCTAAGAAGGGCATCGAGGTTGATCGCAAGATCATCACTATGAAGGATGCTAAGAAGGTAGGCGAGTACGAGGCTACTGTACACTATCACAAGGAGGTTGAGGTTAAGGTTCCAGTTAACGTTGTTGCTGAGAACGCTCCTGTTGCAGCTCCTGCTGCTGAGGAGGCTCCAGTTGAGGCTCCTGCTACAGAGGAGGAGGCTCCAGCTGCTGAGTAATCCTTTAAGGATATAAATAATATCTCAAATCGACACAAGTACGATAATTTTCGCACTGTAAAGCAAATTAATATAAAGAATCCCTTTTGCCGCAAGGCATTAGGGATTTTTTTGTGGGTTTTAAGCTTGTTTTTGTTGTTTTTCTCACGTTTCTCAATTTTTTATTGTACCTTTGCAAGCGAAATTAGAAAATGATTGTAGAAAAATAGAATATTAATAATAAACTAAAAAAATAGGATAAAATGAAAGCATTTGTTTTCCCTGGACAGGGTTCTCAGTTCGTAGGTATGGGTAAGGACCTCTACGATAACAACGCATTGGCAAAAGAACTTTTTGATAAGGCCGACGAGATTCTCGGCTTCAAGATCACTGATATCATGTTCGCCGGTACCGACGATCAGCTCAAGGAGACCAAGGTTACTCAGCCTGCTGTGTTCCTCCACTCTGTTATCTCTGCCCTCTGCCTGGGCGAGGAGTTCAACCCAGCTATGGTGGCTGGTCACTCTCTCGGTGAGTTCTCAGCATTGGTAGCTGCCGGTGCCATGGCTTTCGAGGATGGCTTGAAGCTCGTTGCTGCGCGTGCCAACGCTATGCAGAAGGCTTGCGAGGCTAACCCTGGTACAATGGCTGCCATCATCGGCTTGCCTGACGAGAAGGTAGAGGAAATCTGCGCTGAGGTAAGCACAGAGGGCAACGTGGTGGTTGCTGCTAACTACAACTGCCCTGGTCAGCTCGTTATCTCTGGTAACGTTGACGCTATCAACGCTGCCTGCGAGAAGCTGAAGGCTGCAGGCGCTAAGCGTGCATTGCCATTGAAGGTGGGTGGTGCTTTCCACTCTCCATTGATGCAGCCAGCCAAGGACGAACTCCAGGCTGCCATCGAGAAGACTACATTCTCTGCACCTAAGTGCCCAGTTTACCAGAACGTAGACGGTAAGCCTCATACAGACCCAGCCGAGATTCAGAAGAACCTCATCGCCCAGCTTACAAGCTCAGTGCGCTGGACATCTTCTGTTCAGGCTATGATTGCCGATGGTGCTGACGACTTCACAGAGTGTGGTCCTGGTAAGGCATTGCAGGGCATGATCGGCCGCATCGACAAGACTGTTGCTGCTCACGGTATCGCATAGTTTTCTGTATGGAGAAAAAAATCGTAATCTATCAGGTTCTTCCACGTCTCTTTGGCAATGGCAACACCACTTGCAAGGAGAATGGAACCATTGAGGAAAATGGTTGCGGAAAACTGAATAACTTTACCGACGATGTGCTGGCCCGTATCCATGATATGGGCTTCACGCACGTCTGGTACACAGGTGTGATTCGCCACGCCACCCAGACAAACTACTCTTCTTATGGAATTCCTACCCAGCATGCCGAGGTGGTGAAGGGCAAGGCAGGTTCGCCATACGCCATCACCGACTATTATGACATCGACCCCGATTTGGCGGTGAACGTGAGCATGCGAATGAAGGAGTGGGAGAGTCTCATCGAGCGCACGCACAAGGCAGGCATGAAGGTAATCATGGATTTCGTGCCAAACCATGTGGCCCGAGAGTATCATTCCATTTGTAAACCAGCAGGTGTACGAGATTTAGGAGAAGATGATGATCCGAACATGCATTTCTCTACCAGGAATAATTTCTATTATGCCTGGGGTGATCTGGATTTGAACGAGATTCGTCATTCTAAGCCAGAATTCAAGGCTTTTCATGCTAAAGACGCTAAAATTTATGAGCAATACAAGGAGAGCCCTGCCAAGGCCACGGGTAACGACCGCTTTGACAACCGCCCTGGCTGCAACGACTGGTATGAGACCGTGAAGCTCAACTATGGTGTGGATTATTGTGATGCCGGAGGCAGAAGCTATCATTACGAGCCAGTGCCAAGCACCTGGGGCAAGATGACCGATATTCTGCTCTTCTGGGCAAGTAAGGGTGTGGATGGCTTCCGCTGCGACATGGCAGAGATGGTGCCTACTGCATTCTGGTCTTATGCCACCCAGATTCTGAAGGCGAAGTATCCTCACATCGTGGTTATCGGCGAGGTATATGATCCTAACCAGTATCGCAACTACGTGAAGGCAGGCTTCGATTATCTCTACGATAAGGTGGGCATGTACGATTGTCTGCGTGGTGTGATTCGCGGCGAGCGTCCGTCAGCCAGCATCACCCATGAGTGGCAGGTGGTGGATGATATCCGCCAGCACATGCTCTATTTCCTTGAGAATCATGACGAGCAGCGCATCGCCAGCGATTTCTTCTGCGGCAGTGCCATGAAGGCGATTCCTGCGGCAGCCATGAGCCTCTTCTTCCAGAAGAATCCTTTCATGCTTTACAGCGGACAGGAGTTTGGCGAGAAGGGTATGGACAAGGAGGGATTCAGCGGCAGAGACGGCCGCACCACGATATTCGACTACTGGAGCCCGTCTACCCTGACTCATGCCTATCAGGATTCGGCCGATGGGACCCTGACTCCGGAGCAGAAGTATCTGGCAGCCACCTATCGTCAGCTTCTCCGACTTGCCAACGAGGAGAAGGCGCTTCGCGAGGGTGATACCTTCGACCTGATGTATGTGAATCCGGGTTCAGAGAATTTCGACCCGCGAACCAACTTTGCCTTCCTTCGCAAGAAGGATGATGAAGTGATGCTCATCGTGCTCAACTTTGCTCAGGAGGCCCGCCAGCTGCAGGTTTGCATCCCTGGTCATGCCTTCGACTTCTTCCAGATAGCAGAAGAGGAGGTGCTCGTTACAGAGTTGTTCTCGGGCGGCAAGAAGAAGGTAGAGTTGAAGAAGGATGGAGTATTCCCGATATCAATGGATGCCAACGGAGTAAGAATCTATAAATTCAATGTCAAGATGGAGGAGACTGATTTCATATTGAATGAGCATCACAAGGAGGAGTTCCCTCCTGCTCATACGGCTGAGCATCTGCTCAACCAGTTGATGGTTCGCATGTTTGGTTGCGAGCGCAGCAAGAATGCCCATATCGAGCGCAAGAAGAGCAAGATGACCTTCGTGGTTGATCACAAGCCTACCCGTCAGGAGGAGAAGGCGATCGAGACGGAGATGAATCGCCTGATAGAGCTTGATATGCCAGTGACCTACGAGTTTGTGGATCGTGACCACATTCCTGCTGGTGTGAAGATTGACCGTCTTCCAGACGATGCCAGCGAAACCTTGCGTCTGGTTCGCATTGGCGACTACGATGTTTGTCCATGCATTGGCAAGCACGTCCGTTCAACGGCTCAGATTGGCAAGTTTGTATTGCTTGGTACGAATTGGGATGAGCATGCACGCTCATTGCGTATCCGCTTCAAGATTGTGCAGTAATCGTTAGTGCATTGCATTGACCCGATAGCCTGTTGGTTTTCTTTCAGGCTTATTTCCCGATAAAGGGCATATAGTTGTTTTTCAGGCAGCTGTATGCCTTTTTTCTTTTGCTCTCCCTTTTTTCTTGTTCTCCGTCCCTTTTGTTTGTTCTCCCTTTGTCTGTTCATTCTCCTTTGTCTCTTCTTCTCTTCTTTTTTCCGGAATCACGGGTGCAAAGTTACGGCTATTTTCCGATACCGCCAAAAATCACCCTGCAGAGTTATGTGAAATTCTGTTAAAATATCGAGGGATATGCGTTAAAGAAAAAAACTCATAGTTTTGGTAACGAGAAAACATAGTTTTTCTTGTAAGAGCTCATAGCTTTTCTGATGTAGGCTCATGGCTTTCTGTCAGAATGTATATCATGCCTTCGTTTTGTTCGGATTATTGCATCATTGATTACGATTACGATTACAGTTCAAAAATCCGCTAGTTGCCTTATTCTGAGTAAAAAGGAGCAATAGAGAAGGTTATATTATATATATATATTTATAAATATATATATATAATATAACCCCATATAACCCCTACATTTTCATCGCCCGGATTTTTGAACTGTAATCGTAATCGTAATCAGAATCAGCTAGGAGAAGAGAAAAGTTTGTGGGGTTCATCTGATGAAGGTCACCACACTTGCGGGTTGTCCGCAAGGGATATTCTTCGCACGCAAAAAGTTTTTTTCTCGAAAAAAGTCTCAAAGTCTCATTTTTCGTGGGTAGAAACAATATATAGTACTGATATATAGGTTTTTATAAAAATGATACTTCCTAATATGTTTACAAAAATGTATCATCGAAGTGTCATAAATTCAATAGAAGTATCATTAAAATGAGGTAAGCTGCGTACTAAAAGACTCATTTTGAGGAATTATGTCTAGAAAAACAGGAGCAAAAAATAAGAAGTGTCTACTGTTTCAGTTTTATAGAATTGATAGTGTCTACTTTTCTAGTTTATTTAGCATGTCAATATTAACTAGGAATTTGATAGAAGTCATGGCAACTACAGATAGAAATCAGCCCATTAAACGGTCTGTCTGTGCCCGTCAAATGGTCTCTCAGAGACCAAGTAGCGGGCATCGGCAGACCAAGTGATGGGCATCGACAGCCCAAGTGATGAGCACTTGTTGCCCACATGGTGGGCATCGAGTGCCCATTGTGGTTTAACGATTTTGGTTGACCACTTTTTATCTTATTTATAAGACGAGTTGACTCGGTTAATACTTATTTATAAAACCAGTTGACTAGTTAAAACTTAGTCATATTTTTTGTTGACTAGTTTTTCTCTTAGTCATATTTTTTGTTGCCACTCATGTTTCATGTAAAAACATGTTGGGGGATAATCCTGAGCGTAGCTTCCTTGGTAAGTTTGGGTTGGGCTCGATGCCCAACTCAAACTTTATACGTTGGTGGCTTAAACCATCACGTAGTTCCTTGGTGGGTGCAAAGATACTAATTTTCTTTTATTTTACCTTAGCTTTTATTGCTTTTTCTCTATAGCTTACCCATTTTTTGTTGATTTCACCCATCTTTTTAGCTGCTTCACGTGGAGTTAGTCCATCAAGGCTCATATGAGGACGCTCTTCATTGTAGAAGTTTATAGCAAGAATCACAGCTTTTTGAACTTCACTAATACTTGCAAACGACATGCCTTTCAGTAACTCATTCTTGATGGTACTGTTCACTCTTTCTGCTACAGCGTTGTCCTTAGGATTTCCGCTTTCCGTCATGCTGATTTTGATGTCATACTTTTTAAGCAAATCCGTATAAGCAAAGCTAGCATACTGGACACCACGGTCAGAGTGATGAATTAGTTGGCTAAGATCATGTCCATCATAATGCTTTAGTGCCATTTTAAGTGCCTCGATGGCATAGATAGCCTCCAATGTTGGAGCCACACTATAGCCAACGATTTCCTTTGTGTAGTAATCGGTAATAAGGGCAAGGTAGCAGAACTTATATTCTCCACTCTCTGGATCGAGGAAGTATGGAATATAAGTTATATCGCTGACAACCAGCTGACAAGGACGTATTGGCAGTAAGTCTTTGACGATGTTTGGATACAAAGGAAGGTCATGGGTGGAGTCTGTTGTCTTCACCCTACGCTTTACCTTTCTAACCTTCAAATTGTATTTTTCGACTATGTCGTAAAAGCGGTTGTAGCCAACACTTCTTGATGCCCCAAATTGCTTCTGATACATAATCCAAAGTTTGTTGCCGCCAATCCCCGGATCTTTCTTGCGAATATCTTTTATGAACTCCACTACAAAGGCTTCCTGGGCTATTTTTACCATATCACTATCTCCATGCTTGTAATAGGCCTGCTTTGTAACACCAAGTAAACGACACATAGGGGCAACAGGATACTTTCTGTTGTCCCTAGCGTGAAGCCTATTTGCTACTTGGTGCCAGCTTTTTTTAAGTCTATACCATATACTTCCTTGCCAAAAGCGACCATTTCCTCATAGAAGTCCGCACGAAGACGCTCTGTCTTAAGCTGCTTCTTCAATTCTGCTATCTCCTTGACCAAATCTTTGTAGTCTGATGGAGTGATTTCCTTACCTTGCTTCTTCATCTTTTCTGCCAATTCTGGATTTTCGGCTTCAAAGGTACGAATTTTACGCCAAACTGTAGAGCGACCTATACACAATTTAACAGAAATCTCTTGTTGTGTTAGGTGCTCAAGGGTGTACAGACGGTACACTTCCTTGGTAAGTTCGACATCTTTCAATGTTGCTTCTAATGATTCTTTCATGTAATTGAAACTTTAGGAGTCAACCATATTTATAAAAAGACACATTGTACGTGGCTATTTTTGGGCACTATATTTGAGTAAGCGATTTGTAGTTTTCTATATCTTGTTGACTGCAATTTCGTGTTAATAGACAATGCTTTATAGAGATTTAATGATACTTCTATGAAATTTATGATACTTTAATGATACTTCTTGTAAAAATAACGAAAAAGTATCATTCTTGTAATATATTGAATATTAATTAGATGCAAATGTTTTATATGCGTAGAATGAGACTATGATACTTTTTCACGAAAAAAATATTTATGTGCGAGGATAAAGGAATGGGTGAATCTACGTCGTTTGTAAGCGGCTCCGCATGTCATTTTCCTGGAAAATGCAGAAAGTTAGAAAATAATTTCTTGAATGCTTGCCAGTCTCATTTCTTTTTATTACCTTTGCACTTGTCTTGCTGTGGATGGCTGGCATTGAGATGCTAGCCAGGAAAGAAAGTCCATGGCTTGGCCTATCATAATAAGAAAGACGTTTGCTTTACGTTTTCTTCTGTTCAATTGAAACGTAGGAAATTTCAAAGGGTGTTCAGATGAAGGCAGCGGTGGGCGTCTACCCATCGTGTATATTTACACTATGGCATAGGTGTGCCCTTTTCATTCGTATGGAGAGGGTGCATCCTGTGCCGTACACAAAATATATACCCATTGGCGTAGGCTTCTATTGCTTCTTATCTTTGACACCCAGGGCTCTTCCTACGGCCTCAATTGACAAGGATATTGATAGCAATATGATTCCTGCGCCTTTTCTTTGTAAATGATTGAGAGTAAGTGATTAGGAGTAAATGATTCTACTTAGGGAGTCGAGTAGATTAGTATGAAAATCGACCTAAGTATGATCATCGATAACAAGCAAGATAGAGATCTTAATGACGGAATTAATACCACGACTGTCTGGGATTATATGAAGTACTATACCGACCCTGAGAAGAACAGGGAAGGTGTACTAGATATAGTGACGGGTTTCTTTTCGGTAACAGGTCTGGAACTGTTGGGCAAGCACTTCTCGCCCAACAATGAGTATCGTATGGTGCTGGCTCAGATGGTTGCTGATGACCAGTTTCAAGACCATATCCTAGACTTGCTCAATGATGACTGTGGCATAGAGAATGCGCTCCATTTGAGCGATGCCGCCAAGAATGCCCTTGAGTTTCTGCGCCGTGACAAGGTGCATGTCAAGGCCATCATCAATGCTTTTTGCCATGCCAAACTCTATCTCTTTAAGGACAACCATGACCCTGCCCACAACTATTATGTGCAGGGCAGCAGCAATTTGACTTATGCGGGCTTGGGATATACTCCTTCCTCTAATGTGGAGCTGAACCTTGCTGATACTGGCAACTCCGATACCTACCGTTCCCTCCGTTCCTGGTTTGAGGAACAGTGGAAGTCTGTGGCAAAAGAAAAAATGCCAGAGGATAGAGAGAAACCTAAGGGTGCGCAAATAGATGTAAAACAATACTTTATCCAAGAGATTGAGAAAATTTTCCGCAAATATACACCAGAGGAAATCTATTATAAGATACTCTTCGAGTTGTTCAATTCCGATCTTGACTTGGACGGTGGTATTGAACACAGACAAGATATGCAGCTTTTGCAGACCAGTGTAATTTGGAACACGCTTTTCAATTATCAGCAAAAAGGTGTCATTTCGCTGATAAAAATGCTCCGAAAGTATAATGGTGCCATCCTTGCCGATGCCGTGGGTCTTGGTAAAACCTTCTCGGCATTGGCTGTCATCAAATATTTCCAGACTCAGAATTATCTCACAGTCTTGCTCTGCCCAAAGAAGTTGGAGCAAAACTGGGATCAGTACCTCCGTCGTCGCAACTCCCGTTTCGAGAAGGATGAGTTCGACTACATTGTCCGTTTCCATACCGATATGCAGAACGACCGTATGGAGGAGCGATACACCGATGCCAAGTTGAGCTATCTTCAGACGAGAAAGAAGATTTTGGTTGTGATAGACGAGAGTCACAATCTGCGCAATGAGAAATCTGGCAGATATCAGGAGTTGATGGCGAAGCTTATCCAAAACAAGGAGGGACAGGAAAACCGGGATGTAAAAGTCCTGATGCTCTCTGCTACTCCGATTAACACTGGTTTGAACGATGTGAAGGGACAGTTCAACCTTATCGGTCATGGTAAGGATGATGCCTTCGATAATGATGACTTCGGAGTGGAATCGCTTTCCAACCTCTTCAAGGATGCGCAGACCAAATATACCCAGTGGTGCAACAATCCCGACAGAACCATCGGTGGATTCATCGCCACTTTGCCTCCTAAATTTTTCAACTTGACCGATAAACTTATCGTGGCTCGTACCCGAAAGTTGATTGAGAAGACCTTGGGCGAGGACTTGGGCTTCCCAGACAAGGAGAAACCTGTCAATATCTATCAGGGCGTGGAACATCTGGGTAAGCTGCAGACCACGGAAGAAATTTATCAGAAATTTGATGAGCTGAGTCTTACCGCCTATCAGCCAAGTCTTTATCTCGAAGTGAATAAGAAGAAGGCTCGTAAGGGAGCGGCAAAGGACTGGGATGACAACGTAAACCGTGAACGTTTCCTGGTCAAGATGATGGGTGTATTGTTTATGAAGCGTCTGGAGAGTTCCTGGTATTCCTGCATGGCCACGGTGAAGAAGGTTCTCGATGTGCATGAAAGCACCTTGAAACTTGCCTTGGAGTTCAAGGAGAAGGGTAGCAATGGAAGTATCTCTACTGGTAGAGGAGAAGGCAATGCTGATTTCGATGATGAGGAAATCGATGATCTGATGGATGAGACTTATTCCCTCCGTAAGGGAACTATCAAGCTTTCTGATATGCAGAACTTGGGTGGTTTTATCCGAAATCTGCAGATGGATGTCAACAAGTTGAAAGAAATCTACAAGAATTTTGAGGCTTTTGCTGCTGACTATGAGGCTGGCAAGGAGAAAGACTTGAAATTGGAAGAACTTGTGAGAATTCTCAAAGAGAAGAAGAAAGCCAAAAATAAGAAGGTTGTCATTTTCACAGCCTTTGCCGATACAGCCCAGTTTATCTTCGATGAGTTGAAGAAGCGAGGTTTCTCTCGCATGGCTTCCGCTTCGGGACTGAATGTCTTTACCACAGGTACCCACAGTACCAAGAACTTTACCGATGTGCTCGAAAGTTTTGCGCCTTACAGCAAACTCTACAAGGAGAGAGATTGGAGTGGCATGTATGCTGATGCCCAACTCGATAGAGCCAAATATTATAATGATGAGAAGCAACGTTGGAATGTAAGTTATGAGAAATGGTTGGAGCTGATTGTGCAATATGATGCCAAGACCTTAGAACAGGTAAATGACGGCATTGATATTTTGATAGCCACCGACTGCCTGTCGGAAGGTCAGAACCTGCAAGATGCTGATACGCAGGTTAACTTTGACATCCATTGGAACCCAGTTCGTCTTATCCAGCGTTTCGGACGTATCGACCGTATCGGTTCGCCTAACAAGGTAATCCGTTGTGTCAACTTCTGGCCAGCCAAATCGTTTGAGGATTATCTCCATTTGGAGACCCGCATACAGAATCGTATGTCGCTGATGAAACTGGTGGATACCGAGACTCAGGAACTGGACGAGAAGTTCAAGAAGATGGTAGAAGACAATCCTCTGCAAGACAAGAATGCCGACCGTTTGCTGGAGGAACTCCAAAACAACAGCATCTCCGATATAGAGTCGCCAAAGACCTTGTCGCTCAAGGATTTCTCTTTCGAGACCTATCGCCAGGACTTGCTCGATTTTCTCGACAAGAACCGGGATGTGTTCCGTCGTATGCCGAATGGCATCTTCTCTGGTTTCTGCTTCAATGATACTCTTTTCGAGAAGATTCCCGAGAGTCTGGTTGCCGTGGTGGGCTATCCTCACAGAAAGCAGGGCAGTAAGAAGCCATATACCGAGTTGTATCTGATGTGTCAGCCGGTGGATACCCATCTCCCTGCCACTTATCAGGAACTGAATAGAGCAGAGATTCTGGAGTTCTTGCGAACCAACAAAAGTCAGGAGCGGTATGTGCCAGACTGGATAGAGAGTAATGACAGCGAGCGAATCAGCAAACTTTCGGGGATATTGAAGGAGTGGATGAAAATGAAAGCCCCTAAGCAAGCTGTTTCAAATATTAAGAATATGCTTCGTTCAAAAAAAGTAGAAACCAAGCCGAAGATATCTTCTGAAACTGTTGAGAATAAGTTTAAGTTAGAGAATTTTGACTTGATTGTTTGGGAATATGTAACAAAATAAGTAAATATACTATAATATGATAAAGGATATATTGCAGAAATTTGCCAATACAGATTTGTATTCCGCAAGTTTGGTTTTACTAGAAGAGGTTGGTGTAAAAATCAACCAAGAAACTTGTGAGCCAATTGATATAGCTGATTTCTATGAAGGGGAAATGCCAAGGTATTTACAAAATGCTTTGACTCAGATAGGGAAAAGCTATTATATAGGTGTTGTTAACGATGAAACTTTGGCTAAGACTGTTTCTGCTGTTAGTTTGCAAGATGAACAGCAGAAGGTTCTTGATGCTCAGGGAAAGTATAATGGTATGTTTATCTTTGCGATGGATGCTAAAGATGGCGTTTATTTAAAGCGTTCGGATGTGGCATCTCTGACTCGTGCCATGAATCGTATAGCTTATGCTGTTCCTGTGATATTGATTGTGAGAGAGGGATGTCATTTGTCTCTTGCTACTTGTGAACGAACCGAATATAATCAAGACTGGAGAAAAGGTCTTGGTGAAAAATTGGGAAAGGTGAGCATTTTGCGTCATGTGGATTGTATGCATCCACATAGAGGTCATCTAGACATTTTGGAATCCTTGGGCAATAAAAAGTTCAATTCTTTTGATGATTTATATAGTCATTGGATGGAAGTATTCTCTAGTGAATTGCTTACCAAAAAGTTTTATTCAGAACTCTTCGATTGGTATCAATGGGCTATCAATCCGAATAGCCATGTTTCTTTCCCGGATGATGCAGATACGCAGGATGATGACAGACAGGATATTGATACGAAGATAATTCGTTTGATAACTCGCCTAATGTTTGTTTGGTTTATCAAGCAAAAGGGGCTTGTTCCTGAGCAAATATTTGATGCGTCGTATGTCTCTCAAATTTTGAAAGAATTTGATTCTCAGAGTAATATTGCGGGTAATTATTATCAGGCCGTGCTTCAGAACTTGTTCTTTGGAACTTTGAATCGCCCTATTTTAGAAGATGGGGTGAAGAGAGGTTTTGCCAAAGCTTCAAAGATAGATTTGAGGAATCTGTATCGTTATGGTCGTGATGAGGAAGGTGGACTTTTTTCAATTTCTGATGAGGAAGTGATAGAATTGTTCGCCAATGTTCCTTATTTGAATTGTGGCTTGTTTGAATGCCAGGACAAGTGTAAAACTTTGGATGGTGTAAGCAGACGTTATTATCATGATGGATTTTCTCGAAATCCAGCTAAGTTTAAGGATGGTACTTATCGTTATCGTGCAGTAGTGCCAAATGTATTGTTTTTTCACCCAGAGAAGGGCTTGCTGGCTATATTCAAACGCTATGTTTTTACAATAGAAGAGAATACACCACAAGAAATACAGGTTGCTTTGGATCCTGAGCTCTTAGGTAAAGTATTTGAAAATTTATTGGGTGCATATAATCCTGAGACAAGAGAAACTGCTCGTAATCAGAGTGGCTCATTCTATACGCCTCGTGAGATAGTGCAGTTTATGGTCAATGAGAGTCTTGTTGCTCATTTGAAAGCTACCGTGGGGGAACAATTGGAAGAACAATATAGACAACTGCTTGATTTTACTACTGAAGATATAGTATTGACAAAGCAACAGAAGGAGGCTATCGTTCATTCTATATTTACATGCAAGGTATTAGACCCAGCTTGTGGCTCTGGTGCCTTTCCTATGGGCATGCTTCAACAGATGGTACATATTTTGCGACAAGTAGATCCTGATAATACTCAATGGAAAGAGGTGTTGATGAATATGGCTTTGGAGGAGAGCCGTCAAGCTTTTGGTATTCAAGATGAGGCTGAGCGCAAGGAAAAATTGCGTGAGATAGAAGAGACATTCGACAATGGTTTGAATTCTCCTGACTATACTCGTAAATTATATATTATAGAATCATGTATTTATGGCATTGATATCCAACCGATAGCAATGCTTATCACTCGATTGCGTTTCTTTATAACGTTAGTGAGTGAACAAAAGGATATTCAAAAGAATCGTCCAGACATTAACTTTGGAATCAAGACTTTGCCAAATCTTGAGTCGAAGTTTGTGGCAGCAGATTCGTTGATTAGTGCGAATATTCACAAGTACAATGAAGATTGGACTCAGAATGAGGATTTGATGCGTATGAAAAATGAGTTGCTTGCTATCCGACGTCGCCATTTTTATACTCGAAAGAGAGGTGAGAAAATCAGATTGCTGAAAGAGGATGAGGCTAAGAGAGAGGAAATTCATGCTTTTATCAAGAAATTGGTGGGTGAGCCTAATATGGAAAAAATAGGTAAATACCAGCATGAAATTGAAAAATTACATAAGGAACTTGAGTTATACCAGGGAGAAAAGTGGGTAGAAGAGAATGTTGCTCAACCTGCTGATTTGTTTGATGAAAATCCTCAGGTTCAATTTGTTACAGTAGATAAGAACAAACGTGAACGTACTCGTATCAATGCGGCAATAAGCCAGTTTGAACAGGTTATAGAAAACGAAAAAAATAAATGTCTTCCACAAGGATTTGAGGCGGCTGTTTTACAGGTTACTGACTGGAATCCTTATGACCAAAATTCTGTTTCCAAATTCTTGGATGTAGAATGGATGTTTGGTTTGACAACGGGCTTTGATATAGTAATAGGTAACCCACCATATATTCAGTTGCAGAATGAAGGTGGAAAATTGGCAAAGAAGTATGAGCCTTGTAACTATAAAACGTTTGCCAAGACAGGCGACATATATTGTCTGTTTTATGAGCGTGCTTATCAGTTGTTGCATCAAGGCGGCTTACTTTGCTATATTACTTCTAACAAGTGGATGCGTGCTGGTTATGGTGACAAAACTCGTGGATTCTTGACATCAAAGACCAATCCTGTTATGCTTGTCAATTTTGCCGGTGTGCAAATTTTTGAGAGTGCAACTGTAGATACAAATATTCTTCTTTATCGTAAGGAAGATTATTTGCATAAGACATTATGTGCCGTTACAACCAAGAAGGATAAAGATAGCGTCAAGAATTTGAGCGATTTCGTGAAGCAAGTGGGATGCTGCAACTCCTTTGAAGGTGATGCTGCATGGGTCATTCTGTCTCCTATTGAACAGAGCATCAAGCAAAAAATCGAAGCCGTGGGGACACCGCTGAAGGATTGGGATATAAATATCTACCGTGGTGTTTTGACTGGTTGCAATGAAGCCTTCATAATTTCAACAGAGAAGCGTGACGAGATTCTTGCTAATTGCCAGACTGAGGAGGAGCATAAAAGAACAGAGGAACTTATACGACCGATTTTGCGAGGCAGAGACATCAAGAGATATGGGTATAACTGGGCTAATTTATGGCTTATCAATACCCATAATGGTATTCGTGGAAAGTTGGAGCGTATTCACATAGAGGATTACCCTGCCGTAAAAGAACATCTAGACCAATATTGGGACAAAATTTCCAAGCGAGCAGACAAAGGGGATACTCCATATAATCTACGTAATTGCGCTTATTTGGAGGATTTTTCGAAGCCAAAAGTAGTCTATCCTGAAACGACTCTTGGTGCTTACTTCGCTCTTGACAGCAATGCTTATTTTATAGATAAAACGGGGTTTATATTAATTTCTGAGAATGCAGAATATTTACAGAAAACATTATCCTCTAAACTCTTTGAGTATGCATATAAAAAAATATTCTCAAGTATTGAACTTGGAGCAAATGGATACCAATACAACAAGCATGCACTCATGAAATTGCCAGTATTACTTTCTTATGATAATTCTTTAATAACAGATGATTCGTTTTTTTATACTATGTATAAACTGAATAACGAAGAGATTGAACTTATAGAAAATTATATTACCGAGGTCAGATTACGCTGACCTCGGTAGAACTTATTGTATTTCAATATATCCGATCTCTGTTCTTTCTTTTATACTGATAGAATATATGTCAAATATCATATTATCAATATCTTTAGCTTTCTTATCTTCATATTTTTTTTGCAGTTCAGAAACCAAGTTGTAAAATTGCATTTCAATCTCCGGCGAGATTTTCTTAACAGGTATCTTGTCGAAGAAAATTTTACTTAACTCTCTTGTTCCTCCTAATAGTTCAGGAAAACTATCTCTAAAGCAAAATTTGAATAGAGAAGAGTTAAGAAAAGCTGTCAGGTAAGCCATATTTTCACCAGTAATAATAAAACATTTTTGGTTCGTCAATAATGCTTTTTCATCATAAACAAATGGCATGTATTTTGTCATGTTTGGATAAATAATTTTTGGCTTCGAAAAATCCTCCCAATAACTGATGCTATCTTGAGTTTCAAACCATTTATTATTGGTCTTCTTTCGAGCTTTCACCTTTTCTCCATTAACCGTATAAACCTTTCCTGTTTGTTCAAGACGCTCTTTACCAAACGACAAAAGATAATCTCTTACTGCTGGATATTGCTCTATATCATAATGGCGAGAAGGAAAAGTAGCGATGAGATACAAACCGGCCCAGTTATACCCATATCTCTTGATGTCTCTGCCTCGCAAAATCGGTCGTATAAGTTCCTCTGTTCTTTTATGCTCCTCCTCAGTCTGGCAATTAGCAAGAATCTCGTCACGCTTCTCTGTTGAAATTATGAAGGCTTCATTGCAACCAGTCAAAACACCACGGTAGATATTTATATCCCAATCCTTCAGCGGTGTCCCCACGGCTTCGATTTTTTGCTTGATGCTCTGTTCAATAGGAGACAGAATGACCCATGCAGCATCACCTTCAAAGGAGTTGCAGCATCCCACTTGCTTCACGAAATCGCTCATTTTATGTCCCCAAGAAATGTCTTAATATAGCGGTCTAGAGTGTTTCTGTCAACTTTGCAGATTTTTGCTATCTGTCTTTTTGAAACCTTATTTTTCAATAACTCTCGAATAAGCACTTCTTTTCCAAAGAGTTTGTATTTCTCCTGAGAACTCTTCTTACCTTTAGGTCTTCCAAGTATAACTCCCTCAGCCTTCTTTCGAGCCAAAGCTTCTTTAGTTCTTTGGCTAATCAGGTTTCTTTCAATTTCTGCAGATAATCCAAAGGCGAACGCTAGAACTTTGCTTTGTATATCATCTCCCAAACGATAATTGTCCTTGATTGTCCATACACGGCATTCTTTGGTCATACAAATATTGAGAATCTCCATTATCATGAAGAGATTTCTTCCAAGTCTTGACAATTCTGCACAGATAATGAGGTCATCTTTTTTAACCTTGTCAAGAAGTTTGCCTAACTCTCTCTTATTGTATGCTTTTGTTCCACTAATGGTCTCTTCTATCCAACCATCAATTACCAAATTTTCACGCTTGCAAAAGTTGTTTATCTCGAAGCGTTGATTCTCTACTGTTTGCTTGTCGCTACTTACTCTGATGTATCCGTATATCATATTACTTGTTGTTTTTGTGTTACTAAAGTATAAAAATAAGAAACTTTTTTGTATTGCTCGCTAAAATATATTATATTTGCACTATTCTTTAAAGAAAATGGAATATGACATATTTAAATCCATTTTAAAGAGTGCCGAAAGAATACTCAGCAGGTTGAAAGAATGGCTTGCTCAGGTGGCTTATGTGCTGGTGGGCTTTACTGAGTATAACGAGCGTTTTGGCATGGACGCTGAAATAAAAGTGAACTCGAATAAATAATATAATATGGGTAAGATACATGAATACTATGCTTTGGTTGATAAACTTGAGGCAATGTTTCAAGGTAAGTTGACGGAGAAGCAAAGTAAACTACTGGAGGAACTTGAAGATTCATTGATAGCGGAGGAAATCCTTCCTGCTATCAGTGAGTCGGTGGCTCCGGTGCTTGATATTTTACGTCGTCATCTGACATTGGTTGTTGATTATGATCCTCAGGCAGGCATCATCGTGAAGACCACCCGAGGAGAAGTGGTGGTGAAGGAGAATACGGCAAAAAAGTATGAGATACCGAAGACCCATAAAGTTGTCAAGGTGGCGGAGGCGCAACATGTGGAAGAAAAAGAGGATGAACCACAAAAGTCAAAGAAAATCAAGCGCAGTCCTAACACCGGACTTTGCGTCTGGTTACCAAATGGTGACTTTATCCAAGCCAAGAAGGCAAACCTCACGATGGTTGAGGCTGTGAAATGGGTTGGGGTAGAAACTGTTGCTGCTCTTGGACTCCCCCATGATGGAGACTATCTCGTATCAAAGAAAGAGCATCCGAAATATGCTGGTGCGCAGCAATCTCTCCCCAACGGCTATCTCCTCAATACCCATTCCAGTACAAAGACCAAGAAACAACAGCTAGAGAAAATCTCCAAGGCTTTAAACTTGGGTTGGAAAGTGGAGATTGTCAAGTAAGAAGAAACCTCGGGATTCCTTGCTATTAATTAAGTGGGTATCTCGAGGTTTGTATATTTCAGTGGCAAAAAACTTCATCAGGTGTATGTCACCACATAGAATCAGAGTTGGTGGGGTTCATCAGATGAAGGTCACCATACTAGTTTCCTTCTGCCATTTTCCGGAAAAAACAGAAAGATAGAAAATAATCTCTTGAATGCTTGCCAGTCTCATTTCTTTTTATTATTTTTGCAACCATAAATATCAGTATATTGAAGATTAAGGCTGATATAAGGGATAAATATCATTATAGTGATAGATAAATAATAGAAGATTATGGCAGATTTATATGAATATTCTACTCCAGAGTTAGTACGTTTGCTGGGAGTGAGATTCAAGGAATACAGAATGCGATGCAATCTCACTCAGAAAGAGGTTGCCGAGCTTACTGGGCTTGGCCTGACCACCATCCATAAGTTTGAGAATGGCACTGCGGGCAATCTTTCGCTTGCCACTTTTCTCCTCTTGCTGAAGGTGGTGGGGCAGATTGATGCCATCAATGATGTGCTTCCCGAACTTCCTCCATCACCTTATCTGATGAGAAAGGATGAGAAGAAAGCGCAGAGAATACGTCATACTAAACAATATAAATGAAAATAGTCAACTTTCAATTAATACATTGGAGGTTGGCTTTTTCTAGCTCCTGGTTAAATGGCTTAGATGGTTTTATATCTCATAATACTAAAACTTTGCACAGAAAGTTGGTGCCTTCATCAGATGTATGTCACCACCTTGAACAGGAGTTGGTGGGGTTCATCTGATGAAGGTCACCACATTATTTAATTGATAATCAATAAGATGAAATGGAATCGCTTATTGCTTAAACAAATCATCCATTGTAATCTCGCTCTGTATCATGCCGTATTGGGCATTTTTTGCCACTCCGTAAGTCGTAACGAAGGTGAGGTGCAGCGCTTTGCTGGTACCAGTGGTTTCTCTGAACAACTCACGGCGATAGATGATATGTTCCAGATAGGAAGGAGTAATCTCGAAGGGCTTCATCGAAAACTTCATTTCGCATAAGTTGATGGTCTGATCCCGTCGGTCGATTACCAAATCTATCTGGGCACCTTCTCGCTTCTTTCCCTCAGAATCCACACTGGCAGGTGCCGACCATGAGCAGATGGATGCCTGAACCCCCTCAATGCCTAGGGCACGCTTGATTTGCCTGATATGATGCAGGCATACCTGCTCGAAAGCATAGCCGCACCAGGCACGGTGACTTGGCGAATCAATGGTGTCGGTCCAGAAAGTATCGTCCATGCCAGTGGAGTTCTTGATGTAGCGCAGGTGGAACAGGGAGAAGAGGTCGGTGAGCTGATATACTGCATCTCGCTGCTTCTTGTTGATGGGGTAGTAGCGGCGAATGAAATCGCAGTTGCAGAGATCATCCAATACCTCTGATAGTCCGCCATTGTCAGGAATTTTGCATTCTTGGATGATGTCCTGTCGGGTCAAACCCTTTGCCTTTTGAGAAAGTATCTCCACTACTTTACGATAGTTTCTGCTATCCTTGAAAAGCGAACGGAACAGGAAGTCGAACTCTCTTCTCAGTTCGCCGTTCTCCTCGAAAAACAGCTTGTTGATGTTTTGTGCCAGGCTTAAATGAGGTTTGAGCATGTTTAGATAGTAAGGCGTGCCACCTAGCATCATATAGCATTCTACTGTCTGATGGCGGTTGAATACGATATGATTATTCTGTAGAAATTCTTCAGTTTCACCTAATGAGAAAGGTGCAAGATAGATGCTGCGGGTTACCCGGTTGTGTAGTCCACCCTTGTCTCCCAGCAGCTTGTTGACCATCCATGAGGTGGCAGAACCGCATACCACGAGCATGAGGTTCTGGTCTGAAGCCCATTGGTTCCAGAAGAGTTCGATAGCGCTGATGAAGTTGGAGCGTGGGGTGTCAAACCAAGGCAGCTCATCGATGAAGACCACTTTTCGTCTGTCACCGAGAGAAGCCAGATAGTCTTTTAGCTGGAAGAATGCTTCCAGCCATGTCTGAGGGGTCTTTCGCTTGACGCCAGAGTATGACTCCAGGGTCATCTTGAAGTTAAAGAGCTGATCTTTCTTGGTAGCCTGATAAGCTCCTGTAAAATAGAAGTCAAACTTTTCTTTGAAGAATTGTTTCACCAGGAAAGTCTTGCCGATGCGTCGTCTTCCATAGACTGCTACGAATTCCGGTTTGTTGGATTCATAGCAATCCTGCAGCGTTTTCTGTTCTTCCTTGCGTCCTATTATTTTTTGTAGCATAATGGTAAAGTCTTATTTTATGATAACAATTAGCCCTAAGGCTCTGATATTTGGCTACAAAGATAATATTTTTATTTGAATTCCGCAAGGGATTTTAGATAAAAATATGCTTGAACAGGGGCGGTAACTCGTTTTTTAAGGTAGTTACCGCCCCAGTTCAAGCATGTTTTGTTGATTTCTAGGTTCTTTTTTTGCTGTGATATATTGTTAATTATCAGAAAAATGCTTGTTTTCTGAAATATTATCCGTATCTTTGTACCTGGATTATAAAGAGTAAGATTATGGCTTCAAAGAGATATCCTTTGGGAATACAAACGTTCTCCGAAATCGTGAAGGGGAATTACTTCTATGCTGACAAGACGGCTATCGTCTATCAGTTGGCTCATTATGCCAAGTTTCATTTTCTGAGTCGCCCACGTCGATTCGGAAAATCCTTGTTTGTATCTACCCTCCAGGCTTACTTCGAGGGTAAGAAAGAACTGTTCAAGGGACTTGCCATCGAACAGATGGAGAAGGAGTGGACGGCATATCCTGTCATCCACCTGGATCTGAGCTGCGGTAAGTATTATAGTTTGGAGAATACATATTCAATTCTAAACGGAATACTGGAAATAGAGGAGAAAAAATATGGTTTAAAGGTTAATCCGATAAATGAGAAGTCGTTTGGCGCACGTCTCAAGAATATCTTGCTGGCTGCCACGGCTCAAACCGGTAAACAAGTTGTTGTTCTCATTGATGAATATGATGCCCCGATGCATGATTCTGTAAGTGACGAAGACTTACAGAAGACCATCCGCAACATCATGCGAGATTTCTTCAGCCCCTTGAAGCAGCAAGAGGGAAACATTCGCTTTGTTTTCATCACAGGCATCTCTAAGTTTAGTCAGCTCAGCATCTTTAGCGAGTTGAACAATCTCAAGATTCTCACGTTGAAGGATGAATACAGTAGCTGTTGTGGTATTACCAAGAGTGAATTGTCTCAGTATTTCCGTGAGGGTATCGAGGAGATGGCTGAGCATAATGGGCTTACTTATGAGGAGACCTTAGAGCAACTCAAGCAGCATTATGATGGCTACCACTTCAGTATCAATAGCGAGGATATCTTCAATCCTTACAGCATCATTAATGCTTTGGACGATAAGGAGTTTAATAGCTATTGGTTTACATCTGGTACGCCTACGTTCCTGGTAGAGTTATTGCAGCAGAAGAATTTGGATATGCTCAATCTGGACGACCTTTGGGTTAATGACGATCGTTTTGATACCCCTACAGAAAAGCTTACAGACCCGATTCCAGTTCTTTTTCAGAGTGGTTATCTTACAATAAAAGGATATGAGCGAAGAGGAAAATTGTATCATCTCTGTTTCCCAAATCAGGAAGTAAGACAAGGCTTCTCGAAAAGTCTCGTCAGGTATTATACTGCGCAAGACATGAACAGATATGATGCCATTGTATATGCTTATTCCAAGAATGTGCTCGTTAATGACGACATGGGAGCCTTTATGCCTCACTTGAAGGCATTCTATGATAAGTTCCCATATACGGTTATCAACAATAATGAGCGTCACTATCAAGCCGTGATATTCACCATCTTCACCATGCTTGGCGAAGATGTGAAGGTGGAGCATGCCACTTCGGATGGAAGAATAGACCTTGTGCTCAAGACGGATAAGAGTATCTTTATCTTTGAGTTGAAATATAAGAAGTCTGCCGATATCGCCATGGCGCAAATCAGCGACAAGGACTATGCCAAGGCTTTTGCCGATGATGGGCGAAAGGTTGTGAAAGTGGGTATTAACTTCTCGGAAGACCAACGAAGTATAGAGGATTGGGTGATAGAATAAATGATATAGAAGAAACGTGGTGACCTTCATCAGATGAAGGTCACCACGTAAGCGGCTCCGCATGTCATTTTCCTGGAAAATGCAGAAAGTTAGAAAATAATTTCTTGAATGCTTGCCAGTCTCATTTCTTTTTATTATTTTTGCAACCATAAATATCAGTATATTGAAGATTAAGGCTGATATAAGGGATAAATATCATTATAGTGATAGATAAATAATAGAAGATTATGGCAGATTTATATGAATATTCTACTCCAGAGTTAGTACGTTTGCTGGGAGTGAGATTCAAGGAATACAGAATGCGATGCAATCTCACTCAGAAAGAGGTTGCCGAGCTTACGGGGCTTGGTTTGACCACCATCCATAAGTTTGAGAATGGCACTGCTGGCAATCTTTCGCTAGCCACTTTTCTCCTCTTGCTGAAGGTGGTGGGGCAGATTGATGCCATCGATGATGTGCTTCCAGAGCTGCCCCCTTCACCTTATCTGATGAGAAAGGATGAAAAGAAGGCACAGAGAATTCGTCATACAAAATAATAACAGGCTATGGTAAATACGTTGAGAGTAATGCTTTGGGACGAAGAAATCGGTCGCTTGGCATGGGACGATCGCCGCAGGCTATCGTACTTTACATATAATCCTGAGTTTTTGAAGAAGGGAATCGAAGTTTCTCCTCTTCAGGCTCCTGTGCATGGTATCCGTGCAATGATACCAGTGTGGGGAGAGGAAGCCAAAATGTACCAAAAACTTCCTGCATTTTTGGCAGATTCGTTGCCGGATGCCTGGGGTAATCAGCTTTTCGAGCTTTGGCGAATACAAAATCATATTCCAAATGCTGATATAACTCCATTGGATAAACTTTCCTTTATCGGTAAGCGAGGTATGGGGGCATTGGAATTCTTGCCAGAGGTGGCTAATACGGATAAGGCTGAAATGATAGATGTCAAGTCGTTGGCCGATTTGGCTGAGCGCATATTCATCGAGCGTGAAAATGCCCATATCATGCCAGAGGAATCTATCACTATGCAGTCGTTGCTTACGGTGGGAACATCGGCTGGTGGACGTCAACCTAAGGCTATCATTGCTATCAATAAAGATACGGGTGAGATACGAAGTGGTCAGGTGGCTGGGCTGCAGGATTATGATTATTATATATTGAAATTTGGCGATACGAAATATAGTTCTGCCGAGATAGAGATGACCTATTACGAGATGGCCATCAAGTCGGGAATAGATATGATGCCATCCAGACTATATGAGATTGATGGAAACAGGAATTTCATAACGAAGCGTTTCGACCTTGATGGTGAGCGGAAATTGCATACACAGACCCTTGCTGCGATTTCTCCGGAAACAGATAGCTATGAGGGACTTGTGGCTGTCTGTAGAAAATTACATTTGCCGGAGACGGATTGTCAGGAAGTATTTCGCAGACTTGTGTTCAATGTCCTTTCCAACAATACGGACGACCATACAAAGAATTTCTCTTTTGTTATGGACGAGGCGGGGCTTTGGCGCTTGTCACCAGCCTATGACCTCACCTATATTATAGATACAGGAGGCTATTTACCCAATACGGGTCATTGTATGTATGTGAGGTCTAAGTTGCATCATATCTCTTATGATGATGCTATTCAGTTTGCCAAGGACAATGGCATTCGTCGTGCTGATGCAATCATTAAGGAAGTGGCCGATTCACTGCGGCAATTTCGTGACATAGCCAAGCGGTATGCCGTTAAAGACAGGTGGATCAGTTCCATAGAGTCAGCTATAAATGCTCATCTCGTATCATGGGGATTAGAGGAGGAGGGCAACAGTTCGGCTGCTTTTGAGATAGATGGCAAAAGTTGTACTGATGTTCGCATAGAGCAGGCTTACAAAGGCAACTTCCATTTGTATGCAAGCATAGATGGGCGAGAGTGTAAGTTTATTATCGGAAAGAACAAGCCCGAATATGCTATGCTTCAAGAAACGGGATTGTCAAATCTTTCTAAGTCGATGCTTAGAGACTTGGTTGCGAAATATCTGCTGAGATAGTATCGCGGTCTGATATAAATGTCAATATATTGAAGATAAAGGCTGATATAAGGGCTAAATATCATTATAATGATAGATAAATAATAGAAGATTATGGCACATAAAAATAACATCTAACAATACTGCGTATGAAACGTTATACAATAAAGAACCTACCACCCTCTATTCATAAAGAGACAGAGGATATACGACTTACTTTTGCCAAAAGCAGAAGTACATTCTTATGGTGTGCATTCAAGGACTTGCTTTTGAATGAAACTCTTCCTATGAGAATCATTATTGCCATCCTTGTCATAGGAGCCATCGGATTGGTGGCTTTAGACCGTCCTGAAAAATCCATCACCTGCTTGATAGTCCTGCTTATCTACTACGTAAGATACATTTGGACAATCAACAAAGTGTACTCCTTGTATAAGGAAGGTACTTTTCCGATGCTTACATTCGAAGGACCGCAAAATACAATGAGCATCGAGGAGGGGAAAAGGTATGTCCGGTTGGAGTCGCCAACTTGGGAAGAAGTGGACCGTATCTGCTTTTACCACAATTGCTTGGTCGTAGGAATGAACAAAAAATCAGAGTATGGGCTATTGTTTATGTGGACAAACGATATGGAAAAAGCGCAGCAAACAGCTTTGGACATGTGGCGGAATGCCTTGGATGCCAAAGCTTCCAACACGAAGATGCCTGAGTTCTATTCTGAAACAGAAGTCGATGAAATATCCAATTTCATTGAGAACATTTTCGGCAATTACGAACTTGTCCTTCACGAGATAGTCTCGCCTGATATTCACGTGGACATTGCTATCATTCCTCCTACTGAAGAACGCGATTATTATACTTTGTGTACAATGGGCGTGGGAGCGCATCGCATGAACGTGCCTGATACATTAAGGTATGAATCCCTAATTGCTGAACGTGTGGAGTTATTGATGTATCTTCCTGCTGACTGGAATCTGTCAGAGGAAGCATCGGAGGACGAACGGAATTTCTGGCCTATTCGTCTCTTGAAAGATTTTGCTCGTATGCCTATCTATAGCGATAGTTGGATGGGTTGGGGACATTCTTTAGGGCAAGAAGAGGTAGAACTCTTTGCAGAGGACGTTCCATATTCTGCAGCTGTCCTGTTGGCACCACAACCCGACATTGACAACTTCACGTCTTGCTCTTTGACGGTTGGTAAGACTGTAGATTTCTTCCAAGTCTTTCCACTAACTCACGAAGAATTGGAATACAAGATAAAATGTGCCGAGGATGAAGATTGTGAATCTCCTACCGATATGTTGTTAGACCATATTCATGCCGACCGTGAGCATTGGCTGGACTATGCTTTAAGCCGCTTTGATTATCGAGAAAAAAAGTAACAACGTTTATCAAGAGTCAACTCGTGTGTCGCTATTTTCCTGTCTGGATTTCGTAAATATAGATGCAGCTCCATGCTATATGAGATACATTCCGATATGGGCATAATTGTAACTTGCCTGTAACTTGCTAACAAATCGTTGCTTCTTCTACTGGAATCAATAATGTTACGATGGATTCTAATGCAAGCAATTGTCCTGTTTATAATATGAACGGGCAGAGAGTAGGAGGTAGTTATAAGGGCGTAGTAATCCAGAATGGAAAAAGAGATTAGCAAAGTAATAACTTGCAGGATATATTATAAATGAAAAAACAGCCAACTTTCAAATGTTATTGAAGGTTGGCTGTTTTTTTTCTTGCTCAAAAGTTTGCATTATCAATATTTATTTGTATTTTTGCAGCGCGAAAAACCGCCAAGCCTCTCAATGATGCTCAAATGAGCGGGTCGTTTTTGTTTTATAATTCGAGCATGTTCCGCGTCCTGCAATAAGTTCATTCAAGTATTTCTTACGTTCAAATATCATATTAGAGTACTATTTTTGATACTGGTATCACATTTTGCACCGCAAATATAGTGTTTTTATCTCGAAATACCGAATAAACAATGGAAAAACTGTATTATATAAGCCATAATCCCTTTGCTTTAAGATGTTCTATCATTTCCTCTTCGTCAATCAGTCCATTTTTCTCTATGTCGGCTTCTATAGCCTCGATGCGAGCTATGGCTTCTTCTTCGTTGGCAGGTTCCCAGCCAACAAGTGTAGTTTTCTTCTCTTTCATATCTTTCCAGTTTTTAATTTGTGGCAAAGATAAAAAGAATAATTTGAATATCCAAGATTATTTTGATAAAATAAATGCAAGATAGAAAATAATCTCCAGAATGCTTGCCAGTCTCATTTCTTTTTATTATTTATTGCGGTAATAAATGTCAATATATTGAAGATAAAGGCTGATCTCTCAAAAACAAAAAAAGGTTCAATCGTTCCACCTTACCTATATGAGGAAATTGTATTTGACATTTCCAAAATGTGGGACGCTGTCCCAAAAATTGACATGGAGCCATTATTACTAGATTCTGAAATGCAAAGACCTTCTTGATATGCAGTTCTATATGAAGGAGTGCATTTCGGAAAGTTGGGTCCTGTTTTTCAAATGTTATTGAAGGTTGGCTGTTTTTTTTTCTTGCTCAAAAGTTTGTATTATCAATAATTATTTGTATCTTTGCAGCGCGAGAACCCGCCAAGCCTCTCAACGATGCTCAAATGTGCGGGTCGTTTTTGATATTATAGGTATATGGCAAAGAAGAAACATAGAGGACATTATTGTAAGGTTTGTGGAGAATACAAATCGAACGAGTCATTTTCGGGGAAAGGTCATGCCCAACACATCTGTAAGAAGTGCATGGGTGAGATGAAGAAAGGCAACAAGAAAGTTTTGGACTTGCCTTTCGGAGACAATGAATTTGAAATTGTTGATGTCAACGAATATGTAGGTTCCATTTTATATGGAAACAGCGAAGAACGAGAGACCAAGACTTTCAAGAAACTCAATCGTGACCAGAAAATGGTGTTGAAAGCGATAGTACAAGATGAAGTTTCGCTCTATTGGCAAACCCGTCGGCAGATACCGGTAAATGACAAGCTAAAACAGCTCAGAAGTTCAGTCAATACTGTAGTATATGAACAGTTGGAGTTTGCTATAAAGGATGATACGATGTTCAAAGCCTATATACAGGAACAAGTTATCGCTGTCATAAACAAGCTATTACGACAGGAGAACGAGCAAACTATACTATAGCAGAAGGATTTTAGATAAAAATATGCTTGAACAGGGGCGGTAACTCGTTTTTTAAGGCAGTTACCGCCCCAGTTCAAGCATGTTTTGTTGATTTCTAGGTTCTTTTTTTGCTGTGATATATTGTTAATTATCAGAAAAATGCTTGTTTTCTGAAATATTATCCGTATCTTTGTACCTGGATTATAAAGAGTAAGATTATGGCTTCAAAGAGATATCCTTTGGGAATACAAACGTTCTCCGAAATCGTGAAGGGGAATTACTTCTATGCTGACAAGACGGCTATCGTCTATCAGTTGGCTCATTATGCCAAGTTTCATTTTCTGAGTCGCCCACGTCGATTCGGAAAATCCTTGTTTGTATCTACCCTCCAGGCTTACTTCGAGGGTAAGAAAGAACTGTTCAAGGGACTTGCCATCGAACAGATGGAGAAGGAGTGGACGGCATATCCTGTCATCCACCTGGATCTGAGCTGCGGTAAGTATTATAGTTTGGAGAATACATATTCAATTCTAAACGGAATACTGGAAATAGAGGAGAAAAAATATGGTTTAAAGGTTAATCCGATAAATGAGAAGTCGTTTGGCGCACGTCTCAAGAATATCTTGCTGGCTGCCACGGCTCAAACCGGTAAACAAGTTGTTGTTCTCATTGATGAATATGATGCCCCGATGCATGATTCTGTAAGTGACGAAGACTTACAGAAGACCATCCGCAACATCATGCGAGATTTCTTCAGCCCCTTGAAGCAGCAAGAGGGAAACATTCGCTTTGTTTTCATCACAGGCATCTCTAAGTTTAGTCAGCTCAGCATCTTTAGCGAGTTGAACAATCTCAAGATTCTCACGTTGAAGGATGAATACAGTAGCTGTTGTGGTATTACCAAGAGTGAATTGTCTCAGTATTTCCGTGAGGGTATCGAGGAGATGGCTGAGCATAATGGGCTTACTTATGAGGAGACCTTAGAGCAACTCAAGCAGCATTATGATGGCTACCACTTCAGTGTCAATAGCGAGGATATCTTCAATCCTTACAGCATTATCAATGCTTTGGACGATAAGGAGTTCAATAGCTATTGGTTTACATCTGGCACGCCTACTTTCTTGATAGAACTGATGCAGCAGAAGAATTTGGACATGCTCAATCTGGATGATTTGTGGATACAGGCATCACGTTTTGATACACCTACGGAACGGCTCACTGATCCTATTCCGGTTCTTTTCCAAAGTGGCTACCTTACCATTAAAGGATATGAGCGAAGAGGAAAATTGTATCATCTCTGTTTCCCAAATCTAGAAGTAAGACAAGGCTTTTCAGATAGTCTCGTTATGTATTATACTGCGCAAGACATGAAAAGATATGATGCCATTGTATATGCTTATTCCAAGAATGTGCTCGTTAATGACGACATGGGAGCCTTTATGCCTCACTTGAAGGCATTCTATGATAAGTTCCCATATACGGTTATCAACAATAATGAGCGTCACTATCAAGCCGTGATATTCACCATCTTCACCATGCTTGGCGAAGATGTGAAGGTGGAGCATGCCACTTCGGATGGAAGAATAGACCTTGTGCTCAAGACGGATAAGAGTATCTTTATCTTTGAGTTGAAATATAAGAAGTCTGCCGATATCGCCATGGCGCAAATCAGCGACAAGGACTATGCCAAGGCTTTTGCCGATGATGGGCGAAAGGTTGTGAAAGTGGGTATTAACTTCTCGGAAGACCAACGAAGTATAGAGGGTTGGGTGATAGAATAAATGATATAGAAGAAAGTGTGGTGACCTTCATCAGATGAAGGTCACCACACTCTTATGGACTCTGTAAAGTAATGTCATTCAGTTGATTATCTTAGATAATCACCGCCGTTCCGCTGCACGTTACCATCAGCATGGAGCCGCTGTTGCCCACGGTTTCGTAATCCAGGTCGATGCCTACGATGGCGTTGCAGCCCAGGGATGCGGCACGGTCGGCCATCTCTCTGAGGGCAGTATCCTTGGCCTGGCGGAGGGTACTTTCGTAAGAACCGCTTCTTCCGCCTATCACATCACGAACACTGGCAAAGAAATCCTTCACAAAGTTGGTACCAATGATGGTTTCGCCAGTAACCACGCCACGATATTCACGGATAGGGTGGCCTTCTATGGTTGGAGTTGTACTTAAAATCATAATCTTTTTCCTTTCTTTTTATGTTACTATTTATGTTATTTTATAGCTTAGACGAGAAAATATAAGAAAAGGTTGCAGGAAAACAAAAAATATTTTCTTGAAAGCTTGCCAGTACCATTTCTTTTTATTATCTTTGCGGTGTCAGTTCCTTGATAGATGAATCAAAGTCTGTACAGAGGAACCTGTTTTTAAAGCAAGGAGTTAAGACTATGGCAATAAGAGAAAGAAAAAAGCGGATTTATCGCAAGCGCATACCTTATGGCATGCAGAATTTTGAAGATGTGATAAAAGAGGATTGTTACTATGTTGACAAGACTCCTTTCATCGAAGATATAGAAGATGCAAATAAGTATTTCTTCTTTATACGCCCTCGCCGTTTCGGCAAGAGCCTTACCCTCTCTATGCTCGAAAATTACTACGACATCAACAAGAAAGATGATTTCGAAAACATATTCGGTAAGCTTTATATCGGTGAGAATCCTACACCAGAGCGTAACAAATATCTCGTTATCCACTTGAACTTTGCCGAAGTGAGTGCTGGGCTGGATGATTATAAGAAGGGGCTGGATGCTCATTGCAATATTGCGTTTGGCTCTTTCTGCAGCGTATATGCGCATCTTCTTCCTTCTGGAATTAAAGAGGAAATGGAAAGCCAGGATGGTGCCGTGGAGCAGTTGGCTTATATTTGTAAGAAAGTAGATGAAGTAGGGCAGAAGATTTATCTCTTCATCGACGAATATGATAATTTTACTAACATGATACTTGCCAGCGAAGAGCATCTGGTGCGTTATCGCAAGCAGACGCATGGTGAGGGGTATTTGCGCAAATTCTTCAATACTATCAAAGGTGCTGCTGGCGGTGCGCTTGCCAGGGTATTCGTGACGGGTGTAAGTCCAGTAACGATGGATGACTTGACGAGCGGATTCAATATCGGAACTAACTATTCGCTGAGTCCATGTTTCAATGAGTTGACTGGTTTTACGGAGGAAGAAGTGAGGGAGATGCTGGAATATTATGCCAGTGTCCTGCCTTTCAACCATACCGTGGATGAACTGATAGAGGTGATGAAACCTTGGTATGACAACTATTGCTTTGCAGTAAAGAAATATGGTAAAACAACCATGTATAACTCTGTTATGGTTCTGAATTTCATAGACAAATATATACATAATGAATATGAAATTCCTGATAGTATGGTGGAATCAAATGTTCGGATGGATTATGACAAGCTGCGTATGCTCATCCGGCACGACAAGAACTTCTCGCATGATGCCAGCATCATCCAAGACCTTGTAACCAAGGGATTTGTAACAGGTAAGCTTGTGGAAAATTTCCCTGCCGAGAACATTAACGACCCTGATAATTTCCTGAGTCTTCTCTTCTATTTCGGAATGGTGACAATAGATGGAGAATACAAGGGTGGCATCAAGTTCGTTATTCCAAACGAGGTGGTGCGCGACCAGATGTACACCTATCTTCTGGATATATAATAAGGTATAGAAAACCAAAATAAAAAAGCTCCATTCGCACATAAAATTGCGAATGGAGCTTTTTGCTGAGAATTAAAAACTTACTTTGTCTCCTGCTCTTCCTGCATATCCAGATACTGGTTGTCCTTGTCGTAGAATTCATACTGGAGGAACGCCAGCTTCTGCGAAGGAATCACATTAAAACCGAATCCGTATTTAAACTGCCATCTGCGCTTCAGGGAAACGAAGCCCTTGTTGATGAAGGCAGCCACGTAAGGATTCACATACAAAGTGAACTTCTTGACGCCAATCTTGTTGACTAGGCGGTCGATCTTTCTTTCCAACTGGTCGGTGAAGAGGATGCTCGACTTGATTTTGCCCGTGCCGAAGCAGGTAGGGCAGGTCTCCTCTACGTTCACGTCCATCGCTGGGCGCACACGCTGGCGGGTAATCTGCATCAGTCCGAACTTGCTCAGAGGCAGGATGTTGTGCTTGGCACGGTCCTTCTGCATGTTCTTGCACATGCGCTCATAGAGCAGCTGTCGGTCTTCGGCAAGATTCATGTCGATGAAATCCACCACGATGATGCCTCCCATATCACGGAGGCGCAACTGTCGGGCCAATTCATCGGCAGCGCCGAGGTTCACGTCGAGAGCATTCGCTTCCTGACCTTTCTCACGAGTGCGGTTGCCGCTGTTCACATCCACCACATGCAGGGCTTCGGTATGCTCAATAATGAGATACGCACCGTGCTTGTAGTTGACAACTCTTCCAAAACCAGCCTTAATCTGCTTGGTGATGCTGAAGTTGTCGAAGATAGGCACCTTTCCGGTGTAGAGCTTGACTATGCCCGCCTTTTCAGGGGCTATTAGAGAAACATAGTCCTTCACCTCGTTCATCACACCTTCATCGTTGACGAAGATGTTCTCGTAAGATGGGTTAAACAAGTCACGCAGGAGAGCGACGGCTCTTCCGGTCTCCTCGAAAGCGAGTTGCGGGCGCTGCTGGGTCTTCTGCACCTTGGCGATAGCATCCTCCCATCGCTTCACCAGGATTTTCAGCTCAGCATCGAGCTCAGCGACACGCTTACCCTCAGCCACAGTGCGGACAATGACACCGCAATTCTTTGGCTTGATGCTGTGAATGAGTTGCTTGAGTCGGGAGCGTTCTTCACCGCTTTTGATTTTCGACGAGACAGAAACTTTGTCACCGAATGGCATGAGTACCAGGTATCGACCTGCGAAAGAGATTTCGCCCGTAAGTCGAGGACCCTTGGTAGAGATTGGTTCTTTAACGATTTGCACCAGCACTTCCTGTCCCACTTTCAGGACATTCTGAATGCTGCCGTCCTTTTCCAATTCAGGCATTTTGCTGGCTTTAGAGAATGGGAAAAGTTTCTTTCTGTCGCTCTGTACTTGTTTTAGATACTTCTGGTAGGAATTGAAATGACTTCCTAGATCAAGATAATGAAGAAAGGCGTCGCGTTCATAACCCACATCCACGAAGCAAGCGTTAAGTCCTGGCATCAGTTTCTTAACCTTTGCAATGTAGATGTTGCCCACAGAGAACGATGCCTCACGGGGTTCGTTCTGGTATTCCACCAGCTGCTTGTCCTCCATGAGTGCGATAGAGATGTCCTTCTGCTGGACGTCAATTACAACTTCGCTTGTCATACTCTTCAATAATCTTTTTACTTAAAGTTACTAATAACACTTTACAAAAAGGGGCATGCCTATCCATGTTGATATGACACGCCCCCTCAGTCTGTGGAACCGACTGAGAGCATTTTCTGCTTCTAGAAAAGCTTACTTGCTCTTATGTCTGTTCTTACGTAATCTCTTTTTACGCTTGTGAGTAGCCATCTTGTGGCCCTTCTTTTTCTTTCCGTTTGGCATGATTTTAAAATTTTAAAAATATTGTTATTATTAAAAATGATATTGCTATCTTTTATTGCAGCGATTACTCAATTACTGAGCGTTCTGCATCTCCTCTACGAAGCTCTTTGCTGGCTTGAAGCTTGGAAGGTCGTGAGCTGGGATAGTGAGGGTTGTGTTCTTGGAGATGTTACGAGCGGTCTTGGCTGCACGGTGCTTGATGTTGAAGCTGCCGAAACCACGCAAGTATACGTTCTCCTTGTTCTGGATAAGGCTCTTCTTCACCTCTTCCATGAACGACTCCACTACCATGCCTACTTCTTTCTTTGGCATACCCGTAGCGATTGCTACTTCGTTAATGATATCTGCTTTGGTCATTTCTTCTTTTATTTACTTTTATACTTTAATTATCTCAAATCGGTGTGCAAAGATACAAGTTTTTTGCGATATAACAAAATAGTTCGGGCTTTTTTTTGAAAAAAAATGCTCTAAGTATTTGCATATTAGGTTTTTATTATGTATTTTTGCACAAAAATAGGGAAATTATGGGTTTTAAGAGATATTTTTTGCTTTTCATAGGAGTGGCTTTCAGCGTGTTGTCGCTGGCTGCCAGCAGGGAGTGGAGCGCACAGAATGTGCCGATTCCGTTCCTCAAAGACTCCACGCAGTATGTTTCCGATCCGGATGGATTGGTGGGGAAGACGCAGAAGGATTCTGCCAATCTATACCTGCAGAAGCTGAAACTGGAGTGTGGGGTGCAGAACGTGCTCATCATCGTGGGCAAGGTGGAGAACCAGGATGCCTTCCGCATGGCGCAGGACGTGGGCAACAAGTATGGCATCGGATATAAGAAGAGCCGAAGGGGACTGGTCATCGTCATCGCCGTGGAAGACCACAAGTATTTCATTGCTCCGGGTAGCGGACTGGAAGGCGAGCTGACGGATGTGGACTGCGATGACATTGCCCGTGCCTGCATCGTGAAATACATGCGAGAGGATGATCCGGGCGAGGCTGTGGCATCCGTGAGCCGTGCTATATATAATAAGGTGAAGAGCGGACGCACCGGAATAGAATCGGTAGACGAGGGTACGGTGAATGGAGAAGAAGACTGGGCGCTGGTTATCATCCTCTTCCTTCTCTTCTTCGGAGTTCCGATTTATTACCTCGTCAGATATATCCTGGAGCAGGTGGGTGTGCTGAAGCCAAGACCTAAGGGAAAGGGTAGGAACCAGAATAGAAGAAGAAATGATGACGACGACTGGTTGCCGCCGTTCTTCATGGGTGGAGGCGGCTTCTCCGGAGGTGGAGGAGGCGGCTTCTCTGGCGGTTCCTTCGGCGGCGGTAGCTTCTCGGGCGGCGGATCCGGAGGAAGCTGGTGATAGTTTATAGTTAATAGTTTATAGTTAACAGTTGATAGTTTCGCAGGTAATCAATAATAATATAATAATGTATAATCAATAAATAAAAAAGAATTATGAAGAAAACAGGATGGATTATCTTAGGCGTCATCGTAGTGTTGGTGCTGTGGGTGTTCAGTGGTTATAATGGAATGGTGAGTGAGCAGGAGGCTGCTACCACCGAGTTGTCTAACATGCAGGCTCAGTATCAGCGCCGTGCCGACATGATGCCTCAGTTGGCTAAGATTGTGAAGGCGTATGCCAAGCATGAGAAGGAGACCTTCGAGGAGGTGACCAAGGCTCGTGCCTCTGTGGGACAGGTAAAACTGGATGTAAACAACCTTACCGAGGCTAGCATGAAGCAGTATGCTGCTGCCCAGGGCGAGTTGGCGAATGCCTTTTCCAAGCTGATGCTGGTGGCAGAAAGATATCCTGAGCTGAAGGCGAGTGAGAACTTCAAGGCCCTTCAGGTTCAGGAGGAAGGCACGGAAAACCGCATCAGCGAGGCACGCCGCAAGTACAACGAGGCTGTACAGTCGTATAATCAGACCGTTAGAAAGATGCCTAACGCCATCATCGCCGGTCTCTTCCATTTCAATGTGATGCCAAAGTTCGAGGCTGCCGCAGGCGCCGAGAAGGCACCGGATTTGGATATCTAGTCACCGGATGAACCAGTAAGGAATCCGGCCAAAGGGAGATAAACTTCCTTTTGGCTGGATTTTTTTTGTTTTCGCCCCCTTTCAATCTGTTACTATCGCAATATTTTATATATATTTTGTAGTTCAGATGAATCATATTTCAGATTTTCTTTGTATCTTTGCACAAAATTTGAGAAAGGTGATAGAAATGTCACGAAAAATAATTGAAATTTCAATAAGGTTAATACAAATATGAAACAAACAAAGATTGTCGCTTCCATCAGCGATCGTAGATGCGATCAGGATTTCATCCGCAAACTCTTTTTTGCCGGCATGAACGTGGTTCGTATGAACACCGCACATGCCACAGAGGAAGGTATCCGCAACATTGTCAAGAACGTTAGAGCCGTGTCTCCACACATCGGTATCATGATTGATACCAAGGGACCAGAGGTGCGCACTACCGACGTGAAGGAGCCTATACAGTATCATACTGGTGACGTGGTGAAAATCTTCGGTCGCCCAGAGATGGAGTCTTCTCACGACATCGTGAACCTGAGCTATCCTGATATTGCTGCCGATGTAAAGGTGGGCGATGACATCTTGTTTGATGACGGTGAGCTCGACATGAAGGTCATGGAGGTGCAGGGACCTATGCTCGTGGCTGAGGTGCAGAACGAGGGTACACTCGGTGCGCACAAGAGCGTGAACGTGCCAGGTGAGCACATCGACCTGCCTGCACTCACGGCAAAGGACCGCCGCAACATCGAACTTGCCATCGAGCTCGACATCGACTTCATCGCTCACTCCTTCGTGCGCAATGCTGCCGATGTAAAGGCCGTGCAGGATATCCTCGACGCCCACAACAGCGATATCAAGATCATCTCAAAGATAGAGAACCAGGAAGGTGTTGACAACATCGACGAGATCATCAACGCCTGCTACGGTATCATGATTGCCCGTGGTGACCTGGGTATCGAGGTGCCAATCGAGAAGATTCCAGGCATCCAGCGCCGCATCATCGCCAAGTGCGTGAAGGCTCAGAAGCCAGTAATCGTGGCTACACAGATGCTCCACACCATGATCAAGAACCCTCGTCCTACCCGTGCCGAGGTAACCGATATCGCCAACGCTATCTTCTATCGCACCGATGCCCTGATGCTTTCAGGCGAAACGGCAAGCGGTAAGTATCCGGTGGAAGCAGTGCAGACCATGGCCCGCATTGCCGAGCAGGCAGAGAAGGATAAGTCGCCACTGAACGACATCAACCCAATGGAGGATGGCAGGATAGACCAGAAACTCTTCCTGGCTCACGCAGCCATCGAGGCTACCAAGCAGTTGGGCGTAGCAGGTATCATCACCGACGGTGAGACCGGTCAGACAGCCCGTGACCTTGCCGCCTTCCGTGGTCCGAACCCAGTGCTTGCCATCTGCTACAAGGAGAAGCTTCAGCGCTGGCTGAACCTGAGCTACGGCATCATCCCAATCCATCAGAAAGACTACGTGTCTTCAAAGGATATGTTTACTGCAGCGGTACGCATGCTTCGCCAGAAGGGCTACCTTGACGAAGAGGATAAGATAGCTTACCTGAGTGGTAGTTTCGGAGAAGGCGGCGGCACCACTTTCGTTGAAATCAACAAGGTGAAGAAGATTTTCGATAATAGTTATACCTTTAATTTGCCTTCAAATGGCGTTGAAGACAAGTAAAAAGGCTATTATTTTCTAAAAAATAATACGTTTCAGTAAATATTGGTGCAAAATATTTGCAGCATTCAAAAAAATGCTGTAATTTTGCACCGATATTTTATAAACGAAATTTGTTGATAATGAAAAAATTCATCTATTCAGCGCTTGTCGCTTTAACAATGGTCTTGATGCTCGGCAGTTGCGGTAGCACCAAGAACGTAGCTTATTTTCAAAACGCAGATTCTATCAGTTTGGCGGCTTCTAAGATGCTTTACGAGGCTAAGATCATGCCAAAGGACGAGTTGACTATCACCGTCATTACTACAGACCCTAAGGCTGCCATGCCTTTCAACCTGGCTGTGTCTAATACCATCGGTACCAGTGGACAGCTGAGTTCTTCGCAGGGTTCCCTGCAGGGCTATCTGGTTGACAACAACGGCAACATTGAATTCCCGGTAGTAGGCACCTTGCATGTAGGTGGTTTGACCAAGAAGCAGGCTGAGGATTTGGTGAAGAGTAAGATTGATCCATATTTGTCAGTTTCAGAAAAGCCAATCGTCACCGTGCGCATGGCAAGTTACCATGTTTCAGTAATCGGTGAAGTTACCAAGCCAGGTATCATCTCGGTTCCTCAGGAGAAGATGAGTGTACTTGAGGCTCTGGCTCAGGCTGGCGACCTTACCATCTATGGTAAGCGTGACAACGTGCTGCTCATCCGCCAGGATGCGGAAGGAGAGAAGCATACATACCGTTTGAACCTGAATGATGCAAACATCATTAACTCTCCATTCTACTATCTCCAGCAGAACGATATCATCTATGTGGAGCCTAACAAGGTGAAGGCACAGAACTCTGCCATCGGCTCTTCTACCACATTGTGGTTCTCTGCTGTGGGTACATTGATTTCTATCGCATCATTGATTGTCAACATCTTGCGATAAGAAAAAGATAGAATAGGGAACAAGGTCTGGATTAACGAACGGAATTACAACATAAAAGTTATAAGAAAATGTGTGGCATTGTAGGATATTTAGGTAAGGGTGAGGCTTATCCAGCCCTTATAAAGGGTTTGAAGCGCCTGGAGTATCGTGGATACGACAGCGCTGGTGTAGCTCTTATCAGTGATGATGGCTCTTTGAACGTGTATAAGGCAAAGGGCAAGGTGGCAGATCTGGAAGCGTTCTGCTCGGACAAGGATATTTCAGGACATGTGGGTATTGCTCATACTCGTTGGGCTACTCACGGAGAGCCTTCTGCTGTGAATGCTCATCCTCATTATTCTTCCAGCAAGAACCTCGCCATGATTCATAATGGTATCATCGAGAACTATGCCGATATCAAGAAGAATCTGATTTCCAAGGGTGTGGAGTTCAAGAGCGAAACCGATACTGAGGTGCTCGTTCAGCTCATCGAATACATCCAGGTAAAGAAGGAGCTTGATCTGTTGACTGCCGTTCAGGTGGCTCTTCGCCAGGTGATTGGTGCATACGCCATCGCCATTCTTGACAAGCGTAACCCTAACCAGATTATTGCTGCACGCAAGCAGAGCCCATTGGTTGTAGGTATCGGCGAGAACGGCGAGTTCTATCTCGGTTCGGATGCCAGCCCTATCATCGAATATACCGACAAGGTGGTTTACCTGGAAGATGGCAACATTGCTGTGATGCGCCTCGGCGAGGAATTGCAGGTGGTGAACAGCCAGAACGTGAAACTCAACCCAGAGGTGCAGACCGTGGATATCGACCTCGGTCAGATAGAGAAGGGCGGTTTCCCTCACTTCATGCTGAAGGAAATCTTCGAGCAGCCTGAATGCCTGCGCAACTGTATGCGTGGCCGTGTGGTGAGCCGCACGGTGGAGACCCGCGTGATGACCGACGGCGACGATTCTACCAGCAAGACGGAGACGGAGATGGGCGTAGTGCTCAGTTCTATCACCGACCATCGCCAGCAGCTCCTCAATGCCAAGCGAATCATCATCGTGGCTTGTGGTACATCATGGCACGCCGGGCTCATCGGCAAGCAGATGATTGAGAACTACTGCCGCATCCCGGTGGAAGTGGAATATGCATCAGAGTTCCGTTACCGCAATCCTGTGGTAACCAAGGACGACGTGGTTATTGCCATCTCCCAGAGTGGTGAAACCGCTGATACCCTGGCAGCTATCAAGCTTGCCAAGGAAAATGGTGCGTTCATCTATGGTATCTGTAATTCCATCGGCTCTTCCATCGCCCGTGAAACAGATACCGGTACCTACATTCACGTAGGTCCGGAAATCGGTGTTGCCTCTACCAAGGCATTCACCGGTCAGGTTACCGTTCTCATCCTCCTGGCACTCGCCATCGGTAAGGAGAGAGGAACCATCAGCGAAAGCGAATATCAGAAGATTACAGAGCAGCTCTGGAACATTCCTTCAAAGATGAAGGAGGTGTTGAAGCTGAACAATAAGATAGCTGACTTGAGCCGTACGTTTACATACGCTCGCAATTTCATCTATCTGGGCCGCGGATTCCAGTATCCTGTAGCCCTGGAAGGTGCATTGAAGTTGAAGGAGATTAGCTACATCCACGCTGAGGGTTATCCTGCAGCGGAGATGAAGCATGGTCCTATCGCGTTGATTGACAGCGATATGCCTGTGGTAGTCATCGCTACCCACAACTTCATGTACGAGAAGGTCTTGTCTAATATCCAGGAGATTAAAGCCCGTCAGGGCCGTGTCATTGCCATTGTGAGCAAGGGCGACGAAACCATCTCTAAGATTGCCGACGAAGTGATTGAACTCCCTGAGACCTTGGAGTGCCTGGAGCCATTATTGGCTACCATTCCTTTGCAGCTCCTGGCTTACCATGTAGCTGTATGTAAGGGCAAGGATGTTGACCAACCTAGAAACTTGGCCAAGTCAGTTACTGTCGAATAAAAGATAAAGGGAATCGTCGTTTCTTGACGTTTCCCTTTTTTTGGAGGGGTATCCCTCGCAATAGGTATATTCAAATTTAACTAATTAAGATAAAGGATAATAGTGAGATGGAACCATTGAAACATGAATGTGGCGTAGCAATGATCAGATTGCTCAAGCCACTGGAGTACTACCAGCAGAAGTACGGCACTTGGATGTACGCACTCAACAAGCTCTATCTGATGATGGAGAAGCAGCACAACCGTGGACAGGAGGGTGCTGGTATGGCTTGTGTCAAACTGGGCGGTAAGCCTGGACATGAGTATATGTTTCGTGAGCGTGCAGAGGGTAAGAACGCCGTAACCGAAATCTTCGGTAAGGCGAATGCCAACTTCAAGAACCTGACTCCCGAGCAGCTTGCCGATGCTAAGTTTGCCCAAGAGGAACTGCCTTTCGCAGGAGAACTCTACATGGGCCACCTGCGCTACAGTACCACCGGAAAGAGTGGCATTCAGTATGTGCACCCATTCCTGCGCCGCAACAACTGGAAGGCGAAGAACCTCTGCCTTTGCGGCAACTTCAACATGACCAATGTAGATGAAATCTTCCAGGAGCTGACCAAGCAGGGCCAGAGCCCACGCATCTACAGCGACACCTACATCATGCTCGAACTGATGGGGCACCGTCTGGACAGAGAGGTGGAGCGCAACTTCGTGGCTGCAAAGGCGATGGAGATGCAGAACACCGACATCACCAACTACATTGAAGACCACGTGAAGATGAGCAACGTGCTCAAGACCACGATGAAGGACTTCGACGGCGGTTATGTGGTCTGCGGTATCACCGGTTCGGGCGAGATGTTCTCCATGCGAGACCCTTGGGGCATCCGTCCTGCTTTCTACTACAAGAACGATGAAATCGTAGTAGTAGCCAGCGAGCGCCCTGTGCTTCAGACCACCTTCGACCTGGAGGCAGAGGATGTGCAGGAGCTGATGCCGGGCACGGCACTTCTCGTGAAGAAGAACGGCGAGTGCAGCATCGAGCGCATCATGGAGCAGAAGGGCGATTCAGCCTGCTCATTCGAGCGCATCTACTTCAGCCGTGGTTCCGACAAGGATATCTACCAGGAGCGTAAGCAGTTGGGCGAGCAGTTGACCCAGCCTATCCTGAAGGCAGTGGATTACGATGTAGATCACACCGTGTTCAGCTACATCCCGAACACAGCCGAGGTGGCTTACTATGGAATGTTGAGCGGTTTCAAGAAGTATCTCAACGAAAGCAAGATAGAACAGATTGCCAACCTCGACCATATTCCATCTAAGGAAGAATTATACGATATTCTCGGCGATTTCGTCCGTTCGGAGAAGATAGCATGGAAGGATATCAAGCTCCGTACCTTCATCACCGAGGGCAACAGCCGCAACGACCTGGCGAGCCACGTGTATGATGTAACCTACGGAAGCATCGAGCCGAATGTGGATAATCTCGTCATCATCGACGACAGTATCGTGCGCGGTACAACCCTGAAGGAGAGCATCCTCCGCATCCTCGACCGTCTGCATCCTAAGAAGATTGTAGTCGTATCCAGTGCCCCTCAGATCCGCTATCCGGATTATTACGGCATTGATATGGCAAGACTGGAAGAGTTCTGCGTGTTCCGTGCGGCAATCCAGCTTCTGAAAGAGCGCAAGATGGAGGACCTCGTCGAGCAGACCTACGAGGCATGCAAGGCAGAACTTGCCAAGCCTAAGGAAGAGCAGATCAACCCAGTGCGTGCCATCTACAAGCCATTCACCATCGAGGAAATCAACGAGAAGATAGTAGAGATGCTTCGCCCAGAGGGCATGACCACTCCTATCCAGCTCGTGTTCCAGAGCATCGAGGGCTTGCGCGAGGCGATTCCAAACCACAAGGGCGACTGGTATTTCACCGGTCATTATCCAACCCCAGGCGGTACGAAACTCTGCAACCAGTCGTTTGTGAACTATATCGAAAACGTTTATCATAAATAAGTGAAGAGTGAAGAACGAAGAGTGAAGAATTCATTTGCTCTTATAAGTATGAAATAAAAGAATCAAATGTCAGATATGAAAAAAGTAACCTTAGTTTTGAGCGATGGAACCAAGTTCCATG
>ERZ1026890.66-NODE-66-length-82917-cov-19.728790_pt1 | contig 82917 bp, 64 predicted proteins | sample MGYA00380175_ERZ1026890 | MGnify/ENA primary metagenome ERZ1026890 (study PRJEB33269, sample SAMEA4719811) | human gut metagenome | biome: human-associated habitat; feature: organic feature; material: feces | place: Cameroon | collected 2013-10 ...
CACCATGCAAATATTGTCTAAAGAGTAAAAACATGTTACAAAATAAAAATTGATTATAGAGTTCCGGTTTGCTGTTTTTACGGTGTTTTGCTGTGCAAACGGCACCCACGCTTAACGATACAGCCTCTTTTACAGTCCGATAGTGCCACTATCAGAGTGTGAAAGAGGCTTTGGTGTATTACAATAATGGCAGTATTGGAGTGTAAAAGTGGCTCTATAGCAGCAAAAAACGGCTCTTTTGCGAGTCTGATTTCATAGTGCTTCGTCAGAAAACCGTATAACATGCTGTGTGTTAATGCGTTGTCTGTAAACGCTCAAAACTCAAGAATTTCGCACCAAAGATTTTGTTGTACGCTGGGCTCATAGTATTGAGCATCAGAAATGCAAATATTGTATTCGGCAGAACCACCGAAGTGTTCGAAAATACGTTCAATCTCAGTCATAATGACCGATACATATTTCAACCTAATTGAACTTATATCCGTTTTTATTTTCCTTACATTATAATATTTAGTCGGAAAATAGTTGTAGCAGTGGAAAGGATTTTGTAAGTTTGCAAATTAAATACATGTAACGAATCCACCAATTTGATGAATAAAGACAATATGAGCAAGATGATAACCATACTCGGACCTACGGCAAGTGGCAAGACTCCGGTGGCGGCAGCGCTCGCGGCACGCACCGGGGGAGAGATTCTTAGTGCCGACTCGCGCCAGGTTTATCGCCGCATGGATATAGGAACGGGCAAGGATCTTGCCGACTATGTGGTGGACGGACATCGTGTGCCTTATCATCTCATAGACATTGCGGAGCCCGGAACAAAGTATAACCTCTTCCAGTATCAGCAGGATTTTCATACCGCATACGCCGACATACGCAGCCGTGGCAAGCTGCCGATACTCTGCGGAGGCACCGGTCTGTATCTTGAGGCTGTGCTCGGAGGCTATCAGTTGTCCCCCGTGCCGCAGAACCCGGAGCTTCGCCAGCGCCTTTCGGGTATGTCGCTCGAGGCGCTGACAGAGATGCTGGCGAAGCTGAAGCAGCGCAGCGGTTCGGTGATGCACAACACCACCGATGTGGACACGGCGCAGCGAGCCATACGCGCCATCGAAATTGAGACGTACAACCTGGAGAATCCTACCAGCGAACGCCAGCTGCCAGCCGTCGATTCATTGATAATCGGCATTGACATCGACCGCGAACTGCGTCGTGAGAAGATCACCCGTCGCCTGAAGGCACGTCTGGACGAAGGCATGGCTGACGAGATACGTGGGCTGATAGGCGAGGGCATACCGCCCGAAGACCTTATATATTATGGTCTGGAGTATAAGTTCATCACCGAATATGTCATCGGAAACCTCACTTACGACGAGATGTTCAGGCAGCTGGAGATAGCCATCCATCAGTTTGCGAAGCGTCAGATGACGTGGTTCAGAGGCATGGAACGTCGCGGATTCCATATCCACTGGATAGACGCCACGCTGCCGATGGAGGAGAAAGTGGACACCATCCTGCGCCTGCAAGAGGAGGAACTTTAAATTCTATAACTTCTTTTAAATTCTATAACTTCTGAACTTGCTAAAGTTCAATAATAATTAGAGATCCTTATGCCAAACAACAAACGATGGGGCGTGCTTTACTGCCCGAAGCATGAACTGCTGAGTCCGAAGCGTCGTTGGGAGAAGATAGAGAAATGTCTGAAGGACAATGGCGTGGAATACGACTTCATACAGAGTGAGAGCAGTTCCGGTGTGGACCGTCTTATAAAGATGATGATCAACAACGGCTACGAAACGATTGTTATCGTAGGAGGCGACTCTGCGCTTAACGATGCCGTGAACTGCCTGATGCAGTACGATTCGAGTGTGCGTGAGCGTGTCGTGCTCGGCGTTATTCCCAACGGACTGATGAACGACTTCGCCCATTTCTGGGGATTCCGCGAGAGTGACTACAGCCAGACCATCAAGTGGCTGAAGCAGCGTCATGTGCGCAAGATTGACCTCGGATGCATACGATATACCAATAAGAAGGGTGAAACTTGCCGCCGCTACTTCCTCAACTGCATCAACATCGGACTGATAGCTGCCATAATGAACCTCCGTCGTCAGACCCGCCACTATTTCGGGTCGCGTACGCTGTCGTTTGTGTTCTCCTTCATACTGATGATTTTCCAGCGTCTGGAATATCGCATGCACGTAAAGATCAATCATGACGACATCAAGCGCAACGTCATGACGATGTGCATAGGCAACGCTTCCGGCTACGGACAGACTCCGAACGCCGTGCCTTACAACGGCATGCTGGACGTGAGCATCGTACACCATCCCGGTATGACGCAGCTCTTCGAGGGCTTCTATCTCTTTGTGCGTGGCAAATTCCTCAACTATAAGAGCGTCCATCCTTACCGTACGCGCAAGGTGGAGGTGGTGGAGGCACGCAAGGCGCTTGTCGGCATCGACGGACGACTGATGCGTACACCGAAGGGACCGTTCACCATCACCGTGGAGCAGGAAATCATCAACTTCCTCATACCAGAATAAACCATAATGAAGGAGGAGAGCGTGGCAGGACACATGGTCTGCACGCTCTCCTCCTATATTTTTGTATGTTTAATATCTTCGAATCGAAGAAAAGCGCCGATTAACACATTTGGTTAAACGATTGCACAGCTTTTTATGCGTTTTTTTAGGAATTTACGATAGAAAATCATTTTTTTTCAAAATATAGGTGCATTTATTTTGTTCGTAAACTAAAAGTTACTACCTTTGATATCGTAAGGCAGATTGCAGCCTTCATAGACCTACTACTGCCTCTACGTAACCAAGACGTTTTTGATAAATAAGAAAAACTAATAAATGAACCTTAATTTAAACCTATGAGTTATTTACGATTCGAAAAAGCTCTGATGACGAACCTGGAAGAGTCACTGCCTCGCGAGCTGTTGAGGACAAACCGTTCCGGAGCCTATTCGTGCTCAACGATAGTCGACTGTAATACGCGTAAGTATCACGGCCTTCTGGTTGTACCCGTGCCCGAGTTAGACGACGAGAACCACGTCCTTCTTTCTTCGCTCGACCCTACAGTTATCCAGCATGGAGCAGAGTTCAACCTCGGTCTCCACAAGTATCAGGGCAACAACTACAGCCCCAAAGGTCATAAGTATATCCGTGAGTTTGATTGTGACAAAGTGCCGACCACGCTTTATCGTGTCGGCGGTGTACTCTTGAAGAAAGAGGTGGTCTTCCAGCATTATGAAGACCGCATCCTTATCCGCTATACACTTGTTGACGCCCATTCCGAAACCACATTGCGTTTCCGTCCTTTCCTCGCATTCCGCAGCGTGCGCCAGTTTACGCACGAGAACAGCGTGGCTTCACGCGAATATCAGGAGGTGGAGAATGGCATAAGCACATGCATGTATGCCGGTTATCCCGACCTTTACATGCAGTTCAGCAAGGAGAATAAGTTCGTGTTCCAGCCCGACTGGTATCGTGGCATCGAATATCCGAAGGAGCAGGAGCGCGGTTACGCGTCCAATGAGGACCTCTATGTTCCCGGCTATTTCGAGATGGATATCAAGAAGGGCGAGTCAATCGTCTTCTCTGCGTCAACGTCTGCATGCAAGACAGGCGGTCTGAAGGCATTGTTCACCAAGGAGGTGGAGGAGCGCTCACCGCGCGACAACTTCTTCCATTGCCTTGTCAACGCAGCTCACCAGTTCCATAATCGTACAAGCAAGGACGAGCGTTACATCCTTGCCGGTTACCCATGGTTTAAGTGTCGTGCCCGCGACACATTCATCGCCCTTCCGGGTCTTACCCTTTCCATCGGCGAAGAGGACTACTTCGAGCTCGTTATGAAGACGGCAGCCCGCGGTCTGAACGAGTTTATGGAAGGCAAGCCGCTTACAGCTAAGATTTACGAGATAGAGCAGCCGGACGTTATGCTTTGGGCTGTCTGGGCCATCCAGCAGTATGCCAAGCATGTAGGCGATGAGAAGTGCAACCGTATGTACGGCAAGCTGCTCTACGACATCGTGACGTACATTTCGTCAAACAAGCATCCTAACCTGCGTCTTATGGACAACGGACTCCTCTATTCGGAGGGTAAGGAGAAGGCTGTGACATGGATGAACTCCACTGCCAACGGTCGTCCCGTCGTTCCGCGTACAGGATACATCGTCGAGTTTAATGCGCTTTGGTATAACGCTCTCAAGTTCTGTGCTGCCTTTGCCGGCAAGTTCGGCGACGAGGCAAGCGCCGCAACTCTCGAGAAGCGTGCCGAACTGTGTGGCAGCTCGTTCACGGAGACCTTCGTAAATGAGTATGGCTATCTCTTCGACTATGTGGAGCCGAAGGACATGCCAGACTGGAGCGTACGTCCTAACATGATTTTCGCAGTGGCTCTCGACTATTCGCCGCTCACATCTGCACAGCAGAAGAGCGTGCTCGACGTCTGCACACGCGAGCTTCTCACTCCGAAGGGACTGCGTTCGCTCTCGCCGAAGAGCGGCGGATATAATCCTATGTATACAGGTCCGCAGACACAGCGCGACTATGCTTACCATCAGGGAACAGCTTGGCCTTGGCTCGGCGGATTCTATATGGAGGCATGTCTGAAGATATACAAGCGCACACGTCTCTCATTCCTTGAGCGCCAGATGATCGGTTATGAGGACGAGATGGTGCAGCATTGTCTCGGAACCATTCCTGAACTCTTCGACGGCAACCCGCCGTTCCACGGAAGAGGAGCAATGTCTTTCGCAATGAACGTGGCAGAGGCTCTGCGCACGCTCGAACTGCTCGAAAAATTCAAGTACTAAAACATAGGAGGATTTATAATATATGAAAGTCTTAATGTTCGGATGGGAGTATCCTCCTCATGTATTTGGTGGACTCGCAACCGCTAATTTCGGAATATCACAGGGCCTCCACGCACAAGGCGACGTGGAGACAGTCCTTTGTCTGCCTCATCCTTTCGGTGATGAGGACCGCAGCGCATGCCGCATCGTGGCAATGAACAAGGTGCCTATTGCATGGCGCGACGTAGACTATGACTATGTGAAGAGCCAGGTGTCTGACGTAATGGACCCCGACTATTACTATCGTCTTCGCGACCATATCTATGCCGACTTCAACTATATGCACGTCAACGACCTTGGCTGCATGGAGTTTGCCGGCGGCTATCCCTCTAACCTGCACGAGGAAATCAATAACTACTCAATCATCGCAGGTGTAGTGGCACGCACGGAGGATTTCGACATCATCCATGCACATGACTGGCTCACTTATCCTGCCGGCATCAATGCCAAGCACGTAAGCGGCAAGCCTCTCTGCATCCATGTACACGCCACCGACTTCGACCGCTCTCGTGGAAAGGTGAACCCCACTGTTTATGCCATCGAGAAGGACGGTATGGACAATGCCGACTGCATCATGTGTGTGTCAGAGCTGACACGCCAGACCGTCATCAATCAGTATCATCAGGATCCGCGCAAGTGCTTCACAATGCACAATGCCGTATATCCTCTCCGTCAAGAGCTCCAGGACATCCCGCGTCCTGACCACACAGGCAAGGAGAAGGTGGTGACCTTCCTTGGTCGTATCACCATGCAGAAGGGTCCTGAATACTTCGTTGAGGCTGCCAATATGGTGCTCCAGCGCACACGCAACGTGCGTTTCTGCATGGCTGGTAGCGGCGATATGATGGACGCCATGATTTACCTTGCAGCAGAGCGTGGCATCGCAGACCGCTTCCACTTCCCGGGCTTCATGCGCGGCAAGCAGGTTTATGAGTGCCTCAAGGACTCTGATGTGTATGTTATGCCTTCCGTGTCCGAGCCTTTCGGCATCTCGCCGCTTGAGGCAATGCAGTGCGGCACGCCTACCATTATCTCAAAGCAGTCGGGTTGCGCCGAGATTCTCGACAACTGTATAAAGGTTGACTATTGGGACATTCACGCCCTCGCCGACGCCATTTATTCAATTTGCCATAACGACTCACTCTTCCATTTCCTTCAGGACGAAGGCAAGAACGAGGTCGACCAGATCACTTGGGAGAAAGTGGGCGCACGCATCAAGAATCTATACGAGCGTGTGTTGGCAGGCGATTTATAAATAACAAAACCCTAATACTACAATCTTAAAACAGACAACAATGAAAACGATTTGTTTATATTTCGAAATACATCAGAACATACAGTTGAAGCGTTATCGCTTCTTTGACATCGGCACAGACCACTATTATTACGACGACTATGAGGACGAGCGTATCATCGAAGACGTCACAGAGCGTTCGTATATGCCTGCCCTCAACGCCATCGGTGAGATGATCAAGGAGAACGGCAAGTACTTTAAGGTGGCTTTCTCGCTCTCAGGCGTAGGTATGGAGCAGCTCGAGATTCATGCTCCGCAGGTGATTGAGAAGCTTCAGGAGCTCAACCAGACAGGTTGCGTGGAGTTCCTCGCCGAGCCTTACTCGCACGGTCTGGCTTCGCTCGCCAATGAGGAGAGCTTCGCCAAGGAAGTGAAGCGCCAGTGCCAGAAGATGAAGGAATACTTCGGACAGGAGCCTAAGGTGCTTCGCAACTCTTCGCTTATATATAGCGACGAGATCGGTTTGCAGGCTTCGCAGATGGGATTCAAGGGAATGCTTACCGAAGGTGCGCGTCACGTCCTCGGATGGAAGTCGCCGCACTATGTATACAACTGCGCTCTCGCTCCCAATCTTAAGCTTCTCCTCCGCGACGTAAACCTCAGCGACGACATCTCTCTGCGCTTCAGCAATACGGAGTGGGAGGGCTATCCTCTCTTCGCCGATTCTTACATTGACCGTATAGCCAATCTTCCTGAGGGCGAGCAGGTGATAAACATCTTCATGGAGCTTTCTGCTCTTGGTGTGGCACAGCCTCTGTCAAGCAATATCCTCGAGTTTATCAAGGCTCTTCCGCAGTGCGCACGCAACCGTGGCATCTCGTTCTCTACACCTTCAGAGATCTGCGACACAACACCAAGCGTATCACAGCTCGACGTTCCCGACACATTGTCATGGACAGACGAGGAGCGCGACGTAAGCTCATGGCTCGGCAATCCTATGCAGCGTGAGGCTTTCAACAAGCTCTACAGCGTGGCTGACCGCGTACGCATCGCTGACGATCCCCGTATCAATCAGGACTGGGACTACCTCCAGGCTTCCAACAACTTCCGTCAGATGACCACAAAGCCGTCTCAGGTTGGCATTGACCGTGGCATCTTCTCAAGTCCGTTTGACGCCTTCACTAACTATATGAACATCCTCGGCGACTTCATTTCTCGCGTCAACTCTCTCTATCCTGAGGACGTTGACAACGAAGAGCTTTCTTCTCTCCTTACCACCATCAAGAACCAGGATGAGGAGATTGAGATGAAGAACAAGGAGATTGTTCGTCTGCAGACCAAGATTGAGAAGATTGAGGCTGCTGAACTGAAGCTTCGCGAAAAGCTGGAGAAGCAGAAGGCCGCTAAGCCCGCAGCTAAGAAGACAGCTGCCAAGAAGCCTGCCGCTAAGAAGGCTGCCCAGAAGGAGGAAGCTCCTGCTGAGGAAGAGACAAAGGCTTAATTATGATCATATTGAAATGGCAGGAGTGCCATACTTCTAAAATACAGAATTAAGGTTCTTGTATAAATACAAATATTGGTTAATAAAGTTATGAGTGTCCTATCGCGTGATGTGATGGGACACTTTTTTTTTGTCAGATTGACGGAAAATCATTAATTTTGCAGCCGAATAAGGCAATCTTAATTTCTACATTCCGTAGCCTTATAATTTTTAAGGATTATTATTTATCAACAATATATATATATTAGAAGAAAATGAAAAAGACAATTGTTAGCTTGTCTGTCGTAGCAGCATCTGCGATTCTGACAAGTTGTGGCGGACTTGGCGCTGCAGGACAGGGAAGTCTTGCTAACGGTAACACAGGTACCACATCAGGAACAACGAACAGTAACAACAGCTCTTCTTCCTCCAACTCTTCACAGACAGGAGGCATTCTCGGAGGTATCTTCGGCTCTAATGGCGCTGGTTCTACTATTGGTAATGTGCTTGGCAGCGTGCTTGGCTTGGATAAGCTCACCACAAAGCAGCTCGTAGGCACATGGCACTATAAAGGTCCGGGCTGCGCTTTCACAAGCGAGAACGCCCTGGCAAAGGCTGGTGGCGAGGTGGCTGCTGCCGAGGTGAAGGAGAAGCTTGCCGCACAGTATGCTAAGCTCGGCTTCACTGCTGCCAACACTCTCATCACCTTCAACGAGGACGGCACCTTCAACGCACAGATTGACGGCAAGGCGCTCAACGGTAAGTGGACATACAACGAGGAGGACGGCAAGTTGGAGATGAAGACTCTCCTTCTCTCGCTCTCTGGTTATGCTAAGAAGAACAGCGACGGCATCGGCGTACTCTTCGAGTCGAAGAAGATTCTGACGCTCCTTCAGACTCTCGCTGCAGTAAGCGGCAACAACACTCTCTCCACCATTGGTGACCTCAGCAAGAACTACGACGGCGTACGCGTAGGCTTCGATATGACAAAGTAAGAGCATATCCATAACTTTATATACACGAAAAAAGGACAGCCTCAAATGGAAGGCTGTCCTTTTTTCGTGTTATATTATTTGTTCTTATCACTGACTCACAGTTAATATCCTGGGTTCTGCTTGAGGTTTGTGTTCAGCTCGCGAGCCTTTTCCGGGATAGGGAATACTGTGGTATATCCTTTCTTGTCGGCTTCCGATGGAGTATGGATGTCATACTGCTTGCCGTAAGTGCCGAAGCGTATCATGTCCTGACGGCGCCAACCTTCCCAAACCAGTTCAAGGAGACGTTCGTTGAGGATGTTGTCGAGAGTGGCAGGAAGCGAAGGCATGCCCACACGCGAACGTACAGCATTCATCTCCTCATCACCTGACTCTCCGTTTCTCACCTTAGCCTCCGACTTCATGAGCAGCACGTCGGCGTATCTGTAGAGCACGATGTCGTTGTCGGGCATACGACCGTCTGCGTAAGCCGTGCGGTCCACCTCATACTTCTTCATTCGTGCGCCTGCCGTCTCCAGATATGGACTTGCTGTAAGGTTCTTCTCCACGGCGAGCGGCTTATATTCGAGTGGTGTGCCGTCGTCCATCGTGACGTACTTGCCGTCAACCTCCACCTTTCCCGTATAGAAATTCATGTCAAGACGTGCGTCTGGCGTATCCGTACCAAATCCGTTTACAGCCATTGTGTGGAGTGTGGCGCACGTGCCGTTCTCAGAAGCTCCGCTATAGGCGCCTCCATGAGCGTAGTGGCGTGACCGGAAGAGATAATGAAATTCGTTCAGATAGAGAATCTTGTCCAAAGGAATGGTGAATATGTTCTCCGTAGAGCCTTCATTGTGTACGGCGAAGTTCTTGGTATAGTCAGCTTCAAGCGTATATCCGGCAGCCGTGATAAGGTCGCAGTAGTGGACGCAAGTCTGCCATGCGTTCTTCTTGTTGCCGTCGATGTCAAACATAATGGTCTTGCCGTCTGGACGTGAAGAGTCGGTCCAGTCATCGTCTGTATACACCTCCGCATTGAGACTGAGTTTGGCAAGCAGAAACCAAGCCACTGGTCGTGTCACCCTTCCATAGTAGTTGCCTTGCAGATTGCTGTGCTCATTAGCCAGCAGCGGAGCCACGTCCTGCAGCTCCTTCATCACATACCAGAACACATCGCTTCGGTTGCTCTGCTTGATATCTGCCGTCTTTTGTGTTGACGATTGGAGGATGGGGATGCGTCCGAACATGTCCATCGCATAGAAGTAATACATGGCACGAACCGCCCGCACCTCAGCCGAATAGTCCACACGCTGCTGTTCTGTCAGCAAAGCCTTGTGTTTCTCTATCGTCTCAAGCGATTTCGTTGACAACACTATCACCTTATACAGGTATTTCCAGACGTTATACAGGTCGGTGTCCGTAGCTGTCCACGTATGGTCATACATGTTTTTCCACAGACCGCCGTCATACCAGTTGCCTCCACGTATGGGTATGATAGCCTCGTCGGTGGTCAGCGTGTTATAGTCATAGATGCCGCGGCATGTGCCCTGCAGTCCTTCGCCCTCTTCGTGAGCTCCGATATAGTTGTATAGCGAAGCTACAGCATTGACGTAAAGGCTGTTGGCAGAGTCGTAAATCTCTGTTCCCGGTATCTGGTCCTTTGGTGTCTCGTCCAGGCAACTCGTGAGAGAGAGTGACAAGGCGAGAACTGATAAAGCGAAAAATCTATGTTTCATAGTCTTCTGTCATTATACGTTTTGGGTATTTCGTTGGTTTCAGAATTGCACGCTCACACCCACCGAGTAAGTTCTGTATGTAGGATAACATCTCTTGTCGTCGATGCCCATTGAGGAATTCACCACGTACGAGTTGATCATCGGCGTCAGTCCGCTGTAGGAAGTGATGGTGGCGAGGTTGTTGACGCTGCACGATACGCGCAGCGAGCGCACAATCCTGCTCTTCACCGGGACGTTATATCCGATGGTGAGATACTCTATGTTGAGATAGTCGCCGCTTTCCAGCCAGTAGTCAGACACGTTCTGGTCCACGATGTTCTTTTCCGGTGCGCCCTTCAGCACGTTATATGTCGGGAATGACGACATATTGTTGTATGCCAAAGCCGTGCCGTTGAATATCTTGTGTCCGAAAGCACCGTTCATCTGCAGCGACATATAGAAGTCCTTGTAACGTAGCGATATGTTCGAACCGAGTGTGGTTTTAGGTGTGGCTTGTCCGCAGATGCGTCTGTCGCCGCCGTCTCCGAAGTCGATGGTGCCATTGCGGTCAAGGTCTTCTATCTTGTATTTCATTGTCCCTTGCTCGTCCTTATACAGTCCCGTGCAATGCGGCAGATAGAACACGCCTAACGGCTGACCCACTATCTGATAAAGCACGTGATTGTTGTCGCCTCCGTTCTGTCCGGCACCGTCTATGGATCCGATGGCAGTGATGTTTGGCGCCGACATATTCATGCCGTTGTAGTTGCCAGACAGCGACAACAGCTTGTTCTTCTGGAACGAAAGGTTCATGCTCACGTTCAGGTCGATGTCCTTTGTCTGCACGGGTGCGATGGAGAAACCAATCTCAAGACCTTGGTTTGACATTGATCCGATGTTAGCCAGCAGCTTGTCGTAGGCGAACGGCGGCACGGGCACGTCGTAGGAATAGAGCATGTCTGAGGTCTTCGAGTAATAGTATTCGGCTGTAAGCATCAGTCGGTTGTGCCACAGTCCTATTTCTCCACCGATATTGAATGTCGACTTCGTTTCCCATTTCAGGTCAGGATTGTTGTTTCGTATAGTGCCGAGCGTCACCGTCGGAGTGTTGTTCACCGGCACGATGCCCGTCTGCTGCACATTCTCCATTGTGGTGTAGGCTGTTATGCCGCCCAGATTGCCCGAACGACCGTAGCCCGTGCGTAGCTTCAAGGTGCTGATGCCGTCAAACGAACGCAGAAACTTCTCCTTCTTTACGTCCCATTCAGCCGATACGGACGGGAAGAATCCCCATGTGTGGTCGTCGCCCACCATTGACGAACCGTCACCGCGCATTGTCAGCGTCAGCTTGTACTTATTATATAATGTATACGAAGCGTTAGCCATAACCGAAGCCAGCGACATGTCGTCGTAAGTGCTGCCCGTTCCTCCGTAAGGACGTGACGACGTAGCTCCGATGTTGTCGTAGCCGAAATCGTTGGTGGTTATGCCTTTGGCGTGTGTCCAGAAAGCTGTATGTTCCTGATAATGATATTCTGTGGATATTCCTGCAGACAATGTGTGGGCGTTCCATGTATGCGCATAGTCGAGCGATACGTTGCCGAGATATTCCTGATTCTTGAATTCGCCACGATAAACGTTGCCCTGCGCCCAAACCCATGTGGGGCAGAACTCCGAGTTTTCGTTAGATGTATAAGAATAGCTGCCGAACGCCGACAGCTTCAGCGAAGGAGCAATGTCGTACACCAGCCGCATGTGCGTGTTGAAGTACATCTCCTTCTGGTCGCTTCTCTCTACGAGCACAGCGGAAGGAGGGTTGATGCGATAGGCAGAACCGTTCTTTGTCCAGTTGCCGTTGGCATCGCGTCCGGCAGGATATGTAGGGTTCTGGCATGCAGCAGAATAAAATAGCATTTGCGAATCGAAGATGTCATTGTTCCTGAATGTGGAACCGAACACGCCGAAGTCGCCTTTCAGACGATTGTCGAAGGCATGCTGTGTGACATCTATTTTGGCTACAAAATTGTTGTAGTCCTTGGTCTTGATGATGGTGTTGTGGTCGATATATCCGAACGACGCACGATAGTTTGACTGTTCTGAACCTCCGCTGAAAGCCAGGTAATGGTTCTGAACAAATCCGGTTCGGGTGATTACGTCATAGAAGTTGTTGTCATATCCTCCATTGTTGGCATACACGCCGAGCTTCTTAGCGGTGGCAAGATATTCGCCAGCTGACAGCATGTCGAGTTTCTTCGACATCCGCTCCATACCGATATTGGTCTCATACGAAATCTGAAATCCCTTGCCCGTGCCTTTCTTCGTCTTCACTTCGATGACGCCCGACGCACCGCGCGAACCGTAGAGTGCTGTCTCGGCAGCATTCTTCAGTACGGAGAAACTCTCGATGTCGGCAGGATAGATGGTTGACAGCGTGGCAATGTCGCTCGTCACGCCGTCTATGATGACAAGCGGGTCGTTGCCGCCGATGATTGACGTTGTGCCACGCACACGCACTGACGACAGCTGCGCCATGCGGTCCATGCCGTTTGACGTTACGTTCACGCCGGCAGCGTTGCCGTTAAGTACGTCCAGTGCGTTGTTCACTATACCCTTGTTCTGTATTTTCAGATAAGTGGGTATGGTGTCGCGCTGCACGTTCAGTTCCTGCACTTGTGCCGAGACAGGCACAGTGGCAAGCAGCGACATTGCCGTCGCTGCAAGACCATACTTATGCTGTTGATGTTTTCTCATCATAGGCTCTTGTTATTAGGTTTATAAACTATCTATTGTTAGGTCTTTGTTCTTTTATTTTACGAACATATTTCGTTTCGGCATTTTGCTGCCGTATTTCTGTCTTAGCTTGGCGAAGAGCGCCATCGTGTCCTTTGAGAATTCGTGTCCCTTCCATGTGCTGGTGTTGGTGATAAACACCCAGCATTCGCCGTCGGCATAGCGGAGTATGATGGCTGATGTGCCTACGAGCGAACCGGTGCGTATCCATGGTCCGCGGTTGGGCGTGAAGTTCCATCCCAAGGAGAACTGATGGTCCGGCATTTCCGTTGTCATCAGCTTCACGGCGCCGGGCGACAGTACGTCAGGTAAGGTGGGGTCGCCGTCTATGGCTGCCACCAGTCGGCACACCTCAGCAGCCGATGCCACCCATGCTCCGGCTCCCAATGAAGTGGTGATGTCGTTCTCGCCGTAGCAGCGAATGACCATGCGTCCCGAGTTGTTGAACTCCGGAGCCGGCTCCGAACTTGAGTGCATGTAGTATACCGATTCGTTCTGACGACGGTCCTTCAGATAGTTGCCGGCGATGTGGAAGTCATAGCATCCCGCTGGCTCAAGAACGTATTTCTGCATAAACTTCTCGTACGACATGCCAGATCGTTTCTGGATGATGAGCGAGAGCAGCGTATAGCCGATGTTGCAGTAGCGCTGAGCCGAACCGGGCGTGTAGCCGAGATGACGGCGCAGGACAATGCGCAGCAGCGTGCGGTGGTCGGGTGGAGTGGTGAGGCGGTTCTGCTGCATGATGTAGCGTGTGGAGAAGATGGCGTCGCCGGCATAATTGGTGAATCCTGCCTTATGTCTGAGCAGCTGCTCCACGGTGATGTCATAGTATCGCTTGTCCTTGATGGAGTTGACGTAGAATGTGTCCGTGAGTATGCCTTGCGGTCCGAACACCTTGTCCGACAGCTTTATCTTGCCCATGTCCCTCAGCTTCATTATGCCCACTGCTGTGACAAGCTTCGAGCATGACGCCATACGCAGGATGTGCGACGGCTCCATCGGCACGCCCTTGTCTTTGTCGACGAAACCGAAGCCGCGGGCATAGATGAGCGAGTCGTGGCGCATGATGGCAAGCTGTGCTCCGTTTATCTCCCAGCGCTTCAGATAGCGGCGCATGATGGAGTCTATGGGCTGCAGTTCGGGTTGTGCGCTCATGGCATTGGTAAGCGTGTCGTTGAGATGCACGCGATGCGAAACTTCCGCCAACGAGTCCTTCACGTGCTTGCTTTCGCTTGAGCACGACGAGCAGGCGCATCGGCAGATGCTGGTTATGATGACAACGACGAAGGTGAGGCAGCCCATGCAGGACAACCTCACCTTTGTGCGATATTGTTTCTTTATTCTGTATCCAAACATTATATATTATGATAGTCCTTCTATCTGTCCGTTAACTATGTCGATATGCATAGCCGCCGGCACCTTAGGCAGTCCCGGCATGCGCATGATATTGCCCGCAATAGCCACGATCATCTCCGCACCGGCGTTGATGACAATGTCGCGGACATTAAAGTCGAATCCCTTAGCCACGCAGTAGAGCTTCGGGTCTGTGGAGAATGAGAACTGTGTCTTGGCGATGCAGACAGGGAAGCGCTCAAAGCCCAGTTCCTTTATCATCTGCAGCTTCTTCTTTGCCGCCGCTCCGAACGACACTGAAGCAGCTCCGTAGATGTTCTTCGCCACCTTTTCTATCTTCTCCTCCGTCGTGTCCTCGTCATTATAGGCGAACTGCAACGGCTTCGACGGATTCTTGTCTATTGTGTCCACCACGAGACGAGCAAGGTCAGCGGCTCCCTCGCCACCCGCAGCGTATGCGTCGTTCTCTGCAAAGCCCACGCCCAGCTGCTCACAGTGGTTCTTCACCATCTCTATCTCTTCTGGCACGTCACCCGCATAGCGGTTGAAAGCCACGATGACGGTCTGTCCGAACGACTGCATGTTCTGGATGTGCTTGTCCAGGTTGGCAAGTCCCTTCATCAGTCCCTCGCTGTTAGGCTTCTTGATGTCCTCCACAGCCACGCCGCCATGCATCTTCAGTCCCTGCGCCGTAGCCACAACGATGGTCAGCTTGGGCTGCAGTCCGCTCTTGCGACACTTGATGTCGAAGAATTTCTCAGCTCCGAGGTCAGCGCCGAATCCAGCCTCCGTAATGACATATTCGCCGAAAGACAGGGCTGTCTTTGTGGCGATGATTGAGTTACATCCGTGTGCGATATTGGCGAATGGTCCGCCATGAACGAAGGCAGCCGTGTTCTCTGTGGTCTGCACGAGGTTCGGTGCGAAAGCGTCCTGCAGGAGCACGGTGATGGCACCAGCCACGCCGAGGTCCTTAACGGTGAATGGCTTTCCTTCCACGGTATATCCGAGCAGAATGTTCTCGATGCGTCGTCTGAGGTCGTCCTCGTCTTTGGCAAGACACAGGATGGCCATAATCTCAGAAGCCGGAGTGATATCAAAACCAGACTCCCTTACGATGCCGTTCTGCTTGCCGCCCATACCCGTCACGATGTCGCGCAGTCCGCGGTCGTTGACGTCGAGCACGCGGTTCCAGAGCACCTCACGCAGCGCAAATCCGTTGTCACGGTTCTGATACATATAGTTGTCGAGCAGCGCCGTTATGGTGTTGTGTGCGGAAGTGATGGCATGGAAGTCGCCTGTGAAGTGCAGGTTTATCTTGTCCATCGGCAGCACCTGAGTTCTGCCTCCTCCGCAGGCACCGCCCTTCAGTCCGAACACCGGTCCGAGCGACGGCTCACGAAGAGCGCAGATGGCGTTCTTTCCGATATGGTGTAGTCCGAGTGCCAGTCCGATAGTCACGGTGGTCTTTCCGATGCCAGCCTTTGTCGGCGTTATGGCAGTCACAAGGATGAGGTTGTTCTTCTTTACGCGTTCCTCATCAATGAGGTGTGTGGGCACCTTAGCCATGTAGTGTCCGTAGTGTTCGAGGTGTTCTGTCGGAATGCCATACTTGGCTGCCACTGTCTCTATGCGCTCGAGCTTAGTGCTGCGTGCTATTTCGATGTCTGTCATTGTTGTATTAAAAAATAATATGTGTGTTTTCTTTTAGTTATTTTTATCCTGCTGATCATTGGGGTGGAGTAGGGTATGCGGGGCTGTTTGTAAATACAATTGCAAAGTTACGATTTAATTGTTAAAAAAGTGACGTAAAGCTGTATATTCTTGCTTTCTTGCCTATATAATTCATAGAGACCAAAAAAAGAAGCGTTTAATTTTATCATCTCGACAATTCTTGTCAAAAAATATGTCTTCCTGTTCACTATGCAAATATTGTCTAAAGAGTAAAAACATGTTACAAAATAAAAATCGGTTTTAGAGATTTGTTTTGCTGTTTTTGTGGGATTTTGCTTCGATGTTGATCGCATAATATATAAGAAAAGTCTCTTTTGCCTTCCAATACAGCCACTGTAGTATGGTAAAAGAGGCTGTGTTGTATGGCAAAAGAGGCTGTGTTGGGGTGGCAAAGAGGCTCTATTGCAACCCAATGATGCTTGTTTGGCTCCGTTATTCATTGCACATATCTTTTTTTTATCGCATAATTTTCTGTATATCAGTATGTTATTGCTGCACTCTCAAAACTCGAAAATTTCGCACTAAGAATTTCTTAGTGCGCTGAACGGGTAGTATTGAGCGTTAGAAATGCAAATATTGTTAGAGTCATTAATGTGCTTCAAAAGCAACAATCAGATCTCGTAAACTCTCTCGATTACTCAGTTGACCAAACATCATTGCAAGCAACTGATTCCAACAAGTGAATACCACCTAATAAACTGTATTTCAACTAATTCAAAGAACGATTAGTCCACTTTAACGGGACTGTAGTGTGTTGGAGTCTAAAGTAAGAGTTTGAGCATCATTTCTATTTCTTATCCCAATAGGCTTATAATTCGGAATTTTTATCTAAATTTGTCATCAAATATAATGTACAGTATTGTTGTATAGATATAGAATAAAATCAAGTCAATAATAAAAAACAATCGAATGAAGAAATTCAATCTTGCTTTGCTGCTGGCAGCGACACTTGCCGGCAACGGCGTATCGGCACAGACCGATACAAATAGGGGGGATAATGATGTAGTGTGGAAACCGCAGACCGTGCTGAGTTATGTAAAGAACAGCGAATCTGACAGTTGGGGAAAACCAGAAACCATAACCTACACTTACGACCAGTATGGCTATGTAACATCTGTAGATAATGGCAGAAAGACAACTTATACTTATGACCCTGCAGTGCCAGGTTATCTGATTGATACCCGTTTGCCGAGCCTTTGGGGAGGCGAAGGTGAAGAGTGGGACGACAACAACTACTATCATGAGGAAGTTGCCCGTGATGCTAATAACCGTGTTGTATCGGCAAAGTATGTCTTTGATCAGAGTGGTACAATGTATGGTACGTTAGATGTAGAGTATGACGAAACAACAGGTAAGGCTAAAAAGATGACCGTGAAACTCGGTGATGCCTATACTCGTGTGTTTGACGACATTGAATGGGCGGCTTTCGATGGAACCCACTTGAAGATAGACCCGTATATCATAACAGATCCAGGCTATGTGGAGCAGTTGCTGACAGGACCTAACCGTATAAAATCAGCAAATAATTTTAATGTAGAGTATACGGCTGACGGAGGATATAAAACTAAGTATGGCGGCTACACATTTATAAAGACCATTACTGATGCTAACGGCAGTTACGTAAAAGAAAAAAATCTGTATCGTTCCGATAAGATTTACGAGGGCAAGAAAACTATAGTAACGCTTGACAATCACGGCAACGTGGTAAAGAAAGAGAGTTTGAGCTGTGAGGAAAACGGCATATATGAAGGCGACACCCCATTGACTTGTGAATACACCTATAACAGCGATTATGGTTATCCGGAAACGAGAATTGGAGACGACATGGATGAAGGTGTGCGTGTGGACGGAATAATAAAACTCGAATACCGCGACTATCTGCGTTTTGCAATTACCGGAATAAACAATGTGTCAACGGACAATTCCGTCTGTTCCGACGGCGTATATAATTTGAACGGCGTAAAGATGTCTTCAGAAAAGTCCCTGCCGAATGGTATCTACATGAAACGTATGAACGGCAGAACTGTAAAGATTTTGAAATAGCAACATTCGGTTTTGTTTTGTAAGGAAGAGAGCTTAGACATTATATGTCGGATGAAAAATAATAAATATCCTGATTCCTAATAGAAAGTTGGCAACTTACCAAATGGTATCTGCTAATTTTCTGAAAAAAACGATATCTTTGCAGCGTCTTATAATACTACTTGAATAATGAAAACAATAGACTATCAACCTTTATTGGAAAAAATAAGGAAGGAGATTGAGATATATGCTAAGGACGGCAAGCAGGCGGATTATATTCCGGCTTTGGCTGAAGTCAATCCTGACCAGTTCGGTATATGCCTCACAATGCTTGACGGCAGAACCTATCGTCTCGGCGAGTCGGACGTCAAGTTCTCCATACAGAGTATAGCAAAGGTGTTCTCCCTTGCCGTGGCTTTGAGCATTTTGGGCAAGGACTTGTGGACAAGAATAGGCAAGGAACCTTCCGGTTCGGCTTTTAATTCGCTCGTGCAGTTGGAGTATGAGCACGGAAAGCCGCGCAATCCGTTTATCAATGCCGGTGCCCTGGTAACCGCCGACGTCATTCTCTCGCATCTTGACAATCCTAAGGAGTTCTTCCTTGAGTTTGTACGCACCATCGCCGGCAACCGTGACATCAATTATTCTGAGGAGGTGATGCGTTCTGAGCTGAACAGTTGTTACCTCAACGCTTCCATCGCTTACTTGCTGAAGCATCATGGCAACCTGCATAATGACGTGCATGATGTGCTGGAGTTTTATTGCACGATTTGTTCGTTGGAGATGAGTTGTGAGGATCTCTCACGCGCTTTCATGGCGTTCGCAAAGAGTAGCGAGCCTTTCTCTCACGCCGGCGTAAATCTCACCATATCAAGAGTGAAGCGCATAAATGCTATTATGCAGACCTGCGGTTTCTATGACGAAGCCGGCGACTTCGCCTTCCTTGTGGGACTCCCCGGCAAGAGTGGCGTAGGCGGTGGCATCGTAGCGCTCTATCCTTCACGTTACTCCATCGCAGTATGGAGCCCGCGCCTCAACTCGAAGGGCAACTCCATCATGGGAATGAAAGCCCTGGAGCTGTTTACGTCAGAGACGGAAGAGTCGATATTCTGAGTTGACAGTTGAGAATTGAGAGTTATGATATGCTTTGTAGTTAGGATATGAATAAAGGAGACTATGGCATTTTGCCGTAGTCTCCTTTATAATTATAGCAGTATAGCCTTAAATCTCATTTATCATTTCTTTTACAGCCTTTTTCAATGGCTGTAATTCTTTTTCGATAATCCACCAGATTTGATCGGGGTCTACGTCAAAGTAGTGGTGAGCAATTATGTCACGCAATCCTTTTATGTTTTTCCAGTCTATTTCAGGATGTGTGGGAAGTAACAGGCCTTTAGTGACTTTATCTAAGCCTTTCAAACTCTCTCCTATGGCAATAAATTGCATACAAATGGAATCAAGTATAGCGACACCCGTAGAGGACATAATGAAATCATCGCCACAATGATAAGGTTGTGAACGTTCTTCAATATGTTCTATGGACGTCAATACTCTATTAAGTATGTCCTTGGCAATGTATTTATCGTATTGCGTAGATTCCATCATGTTCTATTCTTGACTTGAAGAGGGGATTCATGTTTTTATGTATGCGGATTACGTCCACTGAACAATGGAATAGACTTTCCAAGAATTCTTTTAAGTCTGCTAACAGGAAAGGATTCGGGGTTTCTGTTTCCACGCATACATCCAAATCGCTTAATTCTGTATGTTCGTTTCGTGAAACCGATCCAAAGATGCGTAATGTCTTTATTCCAAAATCATTAGTGATTTTGAAACTGTTTTGTTTTATGGTTGCTATGTAATCTTGAAGTGCTCTCATCTCATTATATTATTATGTATGCAAAAATAAGGAATATTTCTTTTACTTGTATATTATTCATGTCGTTTTTTTCATATTAAACTTGAAATAACCATATAAAGTTAATGTCAAATAAAAAGGAGAATGTGACTTGTGAGAGGTTTTCTCTTACAAGTCACATTCTCCTTTTTATATAGTTAACCCGAAGGCTGTTATGCGTTAAGCAGATTGCTGCATGCGTCCTCTATGAGGTCGAGCGCATAGTCGAAGTCGGCGGTGCCGCCGTAATAAGGGTCGGGCACCACGCTTACGTTCTTATGATCCTTGAGATAGTCGGTGAGCATCTCCACCTTTGCCCTTGCTTCCTCTGTCGGAGCCTTGGACGTAACGATGCGATAGTTGTCGTTGTCCATGACGAGCAGCTTGTCAAAACGTGAGAAGTCGTCGGCGCATATTTGGCGTGCATGGCTGTCGAGGGTGTATCCGCGGCGTGCTCCGCGCTGTCTCATTCTGCTGTCAGGAAGCTGTCCTACGTGCCAGTCGCCTATTCCTGCAGAGTCGATGAAGAACTCGTCCTCTTTTCCTGCGTCTGCCACCATCTTCTTCATCACAGCTTCAGCAGCCGGAGAGCGACAGATATTGCCGAGACAGATGAAGAGCAGCTTCTGTTTCTTATATTCCATTCTTTCTGTCACCTACGCTTTTAAGTACCGGCTCGCATGTGAGATTCACACCAAGCTTCTTGAATATTTTCTGGTCGACGTCGCTGAGCATCACGGTGCTGTGCACCTGGCAGCCGCGAAGCTTCGGAAGCTGCTCCAGAGCCTTACGACAGTTCTCGTCGTTCTCGGAAAGAACTGACAGCGCCACCAGCACTTCGTCAGTATGCAGACGCGGGTTGTGGCCTCCGAGATAGCTGATCTTCGTGTGCTGTATCGGCTCAATCATCGACTGCGGGATGAGCTTCACGTTGTGGTCGATGCCGGCAAGATACTTTGTGACGTTGAGGATAAGCGCTGCGGAGCACCCCAACAGCTCGCTCGACTTGGCTGTGATGATGGTGCCGTCCTCCATTTCGATGGCTGACGACGTATGTCCTGTCTCCTTCTTATAGTTCTTTGCTGCAACGGTGGTGCGGCGGAAGTCGGTGTTGATCTTAGCCTGATTGAAGAGCATCTGTATCTTGCTTATCTCTTCCTCGTTGCATGCTCCACGTGCCATCTTGTTGGTGGCGTCGTAGTAACGGCGGATAATCTCGTTCTTCGATGCCTCGCAGCAAGCCTCGTCGTCGCTGATGCAGAAGCCCACCATGTTGACACCCATATCCGTGGGCGACTTATAGGGGTTAGATCCGTAGATGCCTTCGAAGAGAGCGTTGAGAACCGGATATATCTCGATGTCACGGTTATAGTTGATGGCGATTTTGCCGTATGCCTCAAGGTGGAACGGGTCAATCATGTTTACGTCGTTAAGGTCGGCTGTGGCAGCCTCGTATGCGATGTTCACGGGGTGCTTGAGCGGCAGGTTCCATACGGGGAAGGTCTCAAACTTGGCATATCCTGCTCTTACGCCACGCTTGTTCTCGTTGTAGAGCTGGCTCAGGCACACAGCCATCTTGCCGCTGCCCGGTCCGGGAGCAGTTACGATGACGAGTGGACGCTCCGTCTCCACGTAGTCGTTCTTGCCGAATCCCTCGTCCGAGGCGATGAGGCTGACGTTGTGGGGATAGCCCTCAATAAGGTAATGGCAGTAAGTCTTGATGCCGTCTCGCTCAAGACGCTGGCGGAAAGCGCTGGCTGCAGGCTGTCCGTTGTAGTGTGTGATGACCACTGAACCGACCATGAATCCACGGTTCTGAAACTCGCCACGCAGACGGAGCACGTCTTCGTCGTAGGTAATGCCTAAGTCGGCGCGTTTCTTGTTTTTCTCGATGTCGGTGGCGCTGATGACGATAACAATCTCTATGCTGTCGCTGATTTTCTGGAACATGCGCAGCTTGCTGTCCGGCATGAAGCCCGGAAGTACGCGGCTGGCATGATGGTCGTCGAAGAGTTTGCCTCCCAGTTCGAGATACAACTTCCCGTCGAACTGTGATATACGTTCCTTAATGTGTTCAGACTGAATCTTCTGATACTTCTCGTTGTCAAATCCAATTCTCATATACTGGTCATAAAAGTTTGTGCAAAGTTACAAAAAATATACGATAAAACATTAATGAGGGTGTGTCAAAAGTCGCAAGTGGTACGCCCCGAAGGAGCAATTTGGGCTTTCAGCTCGCATTGTTTGAGTTTTGACACACCCTCACGCAAGTAACGCTCTACCAAATGTTTTTTATGTTTATTGCCGTATATATTTTACGAGGGCACATCGTGCCACTGCTTTACATATAGACAAAGCTGTCGAGAGCTTGCTCTCGTAAGGCTTTATCTATATGTAAGGCAAGTCGAAGACTCGGAAAATATATACGGGGTTTTATCGGTTTTTGTCAAAGCCCTGCCATATACTCACATAAACCTCCCCGATAAACTCCAGTTTATATCTCTCCAGCTATCGGAGAGCCCGAAATAGTAGTCTCTGTATACAGTTAAGGCTTAACAGCCTCAACCGTGTATCCTTTTTCCTGCAGCAACTTAAGCACGCCCTTACTGCCAGGCAGGTGTCCGGCACCCACAACAAACAAGGTTGGGGCAGCCTTCATGATGGCAGGCATACGACTTGCCCAGTCGAGGTTGCGGTTGTCGAGCAGCTGTGCCATCTCTTCAGGAGTGCTGTCGCACGTTGTGTTGAACTTCTCGTTCATAAGGTCAAGCAGAGCCTTGACGTCCTGTGCGTAGTAAGCCTTGACCATGCGCTCGGTAAACTGGGCATAATAGTCGAGGTTGTTAAGGAAGCAGTCGAGCTGCTGGATCTGTCTTTTGAGCGGCGCGCCGTACAACAGACTTGCCTGGAACGACAGCGTCTCAAGTCCGCCTACAGGTTCGTTGTTCTGCTTGGCCTGCTTTTGGAAGTACTGGTCGATAAGGTTTGTAGGGTCGAACTCGCCCATGTGAGCCTTGAGATACTGCAACACCATAAGCTGTGTGAGCAGCGTGGCGGGCGACATCTTGCCCATCTGCTGAGCCACCATAGGGTTGCTTAGACCTACACCCATATAGTCTACCAGCACCGCATCAAGCTTTTTGTACTGCTCGGGGGTTAGCACCGTCTTCAAGGTCTTGCCCTCCGGCAGGAGCATGTGCTTCTGCATAACCTGCATACTGTCCGGGTTTAGCATAACATCAAAATTCAATTCGCCATACACCTGGTCGGTAGCGTCGAGCGCCTGGCGCACACCGGCAACCTGGTCGACAAAAGGCGAGTTGGCAAAGTGGAAGGTACCGAAGACGTACGACGGCTTTTTAAGGTCGGCACCCGACACGCGATAAAGCAACTGAGCGTTGGCGCTAACAGCCGAAACCAACACAAATAAGAGTGAAATTAAGATTTTCTTCATATTATTTATTGTTAAATGACCAACAAAGTTTTGTACTAAGGATGTTTTTACGTATTTTTACAAATGCGTCACATATATTTTAATATAATGACACAGCATCACTTAATTGATGTGGATAATGTTATATATATTATTGTATACGTACTGTTAACGTGCCATGACCATCTTGTCTGTCCTTACCTTTCCGTCCTTTGTTTTAACGGTTCTTACGTAGACGCCTTTCGTGGGACGCTCCACACGACGACCTGCGAGGTCGGTGTATGTGACAATGCCTTCCTCTTCAGCCTCAATGCCCTCTACGCCTGCAGCCGAAGCGGGAACGAACTTAGGCTTCGAATAGTATACGAAGGGATAGTAATGGTGACCGCGGTTGATGGCAAGTGTTAGCTCGTCGGTGGAGAATGTCTTTGTGACTGCGTCGTATGCGAGCGACGGCGACTCCACTTCGTAGAGTCCGTACTTCTCATTGCCTGCATCGTCGGTGAAGTTGCCCCATCCGAAGGGATAGAGATACATGTGCGAAGGCTGACCGAGAGCGTAGGTGGTGTTCTTGCGGTCTACGCCCATATACTGCCATTTCTTCAGCATAAGGCGGTCGCCTTCGATGGTGCCGGAGAACCAAAGGTCTGGCTGCGTGTCGTCCAGACCGCCGAAGAACACCTCATTGCCCTCGAACACCACGCTGATGTCCATACCTGTGGAGGTGTCGGTGGCATCGTTGTATATCACCTTATATGCCACAGCCTTCGACTTGTCTGCTGGTACGGGAGCAGCATCCTTTATCTTGTTGTATATGCTGACCGTGTCGCCATAGCCATAGAAATAGCCGTCTGCAGCACCAAGACCGATGAATGCTTTGCTGTCACCGACCTTTACGAGCGAGTCGTTACGCAGTTCGAACGACACCACCTGCGACTTGGCGTCCTTTGTGGCATAGTTGTCTGACTCGTCCTTAATGTAGCGCCATGCGTAAAGGATGGGGTCGTTGCCTCCAGCGTTGTCATATACAGCCTGTGGCAGCTCCACATTATACTTGCCGTCAGCGGCTTTTGTGGCTTTCACCCATATCTCAGCGTCCATATTGAGGAAGCCGAACGGATTCTTGATATAGAGGTTGCCCTCGCTGTCCTCCACGATGTCCGACACGTAGCCGTCGCCGAGATAGTCATAAATAAGTTCGTCGCTGTTGGTATAGCAGCCCTCGAAGTAATGATTGAGGTCCTTATAGAGCGTGCCCTCGGGCTGTGAGTTGATGATGGAAGAGAGTCCCGGCAACTCAGCTTCTGCTTTTTGCTTGGCAAACTTTGCAAGCTGGCGGCGCAGGGGCACGTTGTTGCCTGCGAAGGATGGCACAGACATTAGCGCAATAAGTGATAAAATGTAGAAATGCTTCATGTTTTGTGGTTTTTATTTTTGTTTCTTATTATTTCTTGTCATTTAGTTCAGTAACTAATCACAAAATTAACATATTATTTGTTACTCACAAAGATTTTATCTACTTTTGTACTCAAATAATACTTAAAAAATAAAAACTCTTCAAATCATTCATCTTTAAATGTTTATGAACGTTTCGACTACAATCAAGACGCTTGCTGCGACCGCCATTATGACGGTGGCTGTCCCGTTCGCTGCCACTGCGCAGACCACGGACATCAGCGAGGATTTCAGTCTTTTCACGGAGGGAAGCGAGGATTCGCCTTCGGCTGCCATCAACAGCGAGAACGGCAATATTCCGGCACGCTACTTCCACACAACAGGATGGTCAGGCTACGGCGTACATCAGGCTGGCGGCGCTTGCGCACTTATCAATCCTGACCAGTACGGCGCACAGCTCAATACCGCTGTGGGCACATACTCGGGTGCTTACGTGGTTAAGGTTCGCGCGAAGACTCTCAGCTCTAACTATCAGGACAACACCCGCCTGAACATCGGACTTTGGGAGGAGGCTGAGAACCAGTATAATCAGACCACATACTACGAGAATTTCGTTACGACGAAGAGCGAGTGGCGCGAGTTCACGTTCAAGTTTGACAACAACTCCATCTATGCCAACTCCAACCGCATGCTCGTCAGCTTCTATACGGACGGCAAGGTTCTCATTGACGACATCCATGTCTATAAGTCGACGGAGTTGACGGCTCCTGTGGCTTACCGTGCCACCAACTTCACGGTGGACGGATTCACAGCCAACTGGGCTCCGGTGGAGAACGCCACGCATTATCTCTTCTCGCTTTTCCATAACGAGAAGACTCCCGTGACGCAGGCAGAGGACTTCACGGAGGACTTCACCTGCCTTTCCAACGGCACGTTGCCGGAGGGTTGGACTTACACGCCGGGCACAAGCGGTGCAGCTCCTGAGCAGTATGTCAATGAGGAAGGTGGCGTAGTGTCTGCCATTAAGATAAAGAACGGCGACATCATCACCATGCCTGATAACGGAGGCAGACTGACAGCGCTGACGTTCTCGTTCATAGAGTGTAAGATGCCGCGCAACGTGGAGGACCTCTGGGGAACCGAACTCATCGTTGAGATGTGGGACGGATTCAACTGGAAGAACTTCACAACCGTGCAGATTGACGCTTCTGAATACGGCAGTCAGCTGCGCCACGATTTCGACTGGAGCCGATTCTTCAAGAAGGATAAGTATAAGTCTACGAAGGTTCGCTTCCGTATGAGTGGTCTGCCTGACGACTGCGCCTTCGGTCTTACAGACTTCTGCTGGTCCACAGAGTCGTCGTCAACACTCGTTTACGACCTCAAGGACGAGAAGGTGGAAGGCACATCTTATGTCGTTAGCGGCATGAATCCCGAGACAGACTATTCTTACACCATCAAGGCGGTCAATGGAGATGAGGTTTCGGCTTCTTCATCAGCTGTTGAGGCTGACGGACTTGCCACTCCCGTCGTTGAGCCGGCTACTGATGCCAGCCACGACAGCTATACGGCTAACTGGCAGGCGGTGCCCAAGGCTTCTTATTACGAGGTTACCAACTATGACACATACGTGGCTCCTGAAGAGGAGAAGGCGTTCGTAGTGCTCAACGAGGACTTCTCGAAAATTGCCGATACAGGCGTTACCATCGAGAAGCCGATGGCTTTCCAGAACTCCAACTATATGACATTGGGATCGAATATGACCTATCGTTCGGGATGGCAGTGCATCTGGGGCGGTTATGCTGACGGCTGCTTCGTCGGCACTGGTATGACCGACTATAACATCTCAGGCGAGCTTCTCACACCTATGCTTACGCTCTCTAACGACGAGGGACGTTTCCATGTAAAGGTAACGGCTCGTTCTATGATTAAGGACGACGAGCTTGTCATCTATTCTAAGGGCTCTGGCAAGGGCGTACGCCTTAACATCACACCTGACGAGTGGCGCACGTTCAATGTGGACCTCACCGACGGACAGGAGTCTGATATCGTGGTGTTCACTACAGCGAACCACTATCCGTTCATCATCGACGACATCAAGATTACGCAGAACCTTTCTGCCGGCGACCGCGTATACGAGGACCTGCTCACTTACACCACCGACGAGGAGGAGACATCGCAGACCGTCACCAACCTGAAGAAGCCAGAGGTGAACCATTCTTATGCTTACACCGTCACTGCTGTACGTCAGCGCCAGACGGGTAAGGTCACTTCAGAGCGCTCCGCATTCCAGAATGTTGACACGTTCCTTGGCGTTAAAGACATCAAGGACAATGCAGCAAAGACCGAGACAGGACGCTTCACCGTTGACGGCATGAAGGCGGATAAACACACACGCGGTCTTATCATCGTCAAGTATGCTGACGGTAGCGCAACAACCATCTTACGCAGATAATCAGTAAAAACAATAAGATAAAAACGTAAAGACAAAATGAAAAGCCTTCTTATCAAAGACACCACCGTCGACGAACGCATGGCAATCGTCAAGGAATCGCTCAACTTCGGCGACGGTGAGTGTGAAGGCGTCGACATGGACGACATGTACGACGACTACATCTTCGGCAGACGAGAGCTTGCTGACATCAACCGTGAGTTCAGCCAGGTGCATGCCGGCGAGGTAACGCCAAGCTGTACTGCAGAACCTTCGGGCTGCGGAATGGGACGATAATCTCAGATCTCTCGCACGCAAAGAAGATGTAAAGACACACTAAACGCAAAAGACCGGAAGCCTCAAAAGGAAGCTTCCGGTCTTTTTTTTATTTTCTTATCGCATTTCGCGGAACGCGCTCCACACCAAAGGCACGGTTATGGCAAATGCGAATACGTCAGCCACTGCCTGACAGATTTCCAGTCCGAAGAGTCCCCAAAGCTTAGGCAGGATGAGCACCAGAGGGATGAAGAACAGGCCGCTGCGGGCTGCTGCGAGGATGTTGGCGCGGATGGGCTTGCGGATGGTCTGCATAAACATGTTGCTGACGATGACCGTTGCTATGAGCGGAAAGGTGACGAGCTGCCAGCGAAGGGCTGCTGTTCCTACAATGACCACTTCCGGGTCATCACGAAACTCCGCCACGATGGGTTCGGCAAAGGCGAAGCTGACCAGCGCCACCACAATAAGAAACGCCGTACCGAGCTTCACACTATACATATATCCCTCCTTCACACGGCTGTAGAGGCGTGCGCCGTAGCAGAATCCGCACAACGGCTGGAAGCCCTGGCCCAAGCCGATGATGAACGAGAAGACAAAGAAGCAGCTTCTGCTGACGATGGACATTCCGGCAATGGCAGCGTCGCCGAAGGCTCCTGCCGCCACGTTAAGCATGATGACGGCCAAGCTTCCCAGTCCCTGACGCGACAGCGATGGCGTGCCTCCGGCTACAATCTCCTTCATGAGTTGGCGTGAGAACGAGAAGTTGCGTGGGAGGATGTGTATGTTTCGGCTGCTGCAGGTCATGGCGAAGAGCACGCAGAAGCTGCATATCTGCGAAATCAGCGTGGCTGTTGCGGCTCCGGCTATGCCCATGTGGAAGACAAAGATGAAGAGAGGGGCGAGGAAGACGTTCAGCACGGCTCCCGTCACGATGCCCACCATTGCCAAGAGAGCGTTGCCTTGGAAGCGCATCTGATTGTTCATGGTGAAGGAGGAGGTCATAAACGGGGCGCCAAGAAGGACGATGCCGAGGTAAGTGCGTGTGTAAGGAAGGATGGTCGGCGTAGAACCGAGCATCACGGCTATGTCGTCCAGGAACAGGTGACTGACTATGGCAATCACAATGCCGAACGAGAAGCTATAGAAAAAGCCGGTGGCAGCCATTATTGCGGCGTCTTCGGTTTGCTTTGCGCCAAGCTTCTGCGAGATATAGTTGCCTGATCCGTGCCCGCAGAAGAATCCAACAGCCTGTATTATTGCCATCATCGAGAACGACACGCCCACGGCAGCCGTACATTGTGTGTTTATCTTTCCCACGAAGTAAGTGTCCACCATATTATATAGGCTTGTCACCAGCATGCTGATGATGGTCGGTATTGCCATGGTCAGGATTACGCGGTGGACGGGCGCCGTGGTAAGGAATGTGTAGTTGTCTCTCTTTGTCTTCATCTTATTATTATGAGTATTTCAGGTTAATGCTGCAAAGTTACCCATAAAAAGTCATCCGCAAAAGGCAAACCTAAAAGATAAATAATACGAAGCATCGCTTAAATGATGCTAAATGGCTGCGTGTAGTGCATTATTGTAATTAAAAAGGCGATTTGTGTAAATAATTTGATATAATCTAACAGCGTATTGTTTTATTTTGTATATTTGCAAACCGCTGCTGCTTGCAGATTGTAAGAAGAATACGTTTCACAACAAAATTTATGCTTATGAAGAAGAATTTACTGTTTTTATTTGCCGTTCTGCTTTCATTATTGCCTCAGGCGATGAATGCCGACACATGGTCGTTCGAATGGAATACCTCTAAGGCTAATGGTGGACAGGGATTTTATAATTTCGGAGCGAGCCGTGTGGAAAAGGACGTCTACACGACCGAACTCAACGGCGTGCAATGGAATGCTTCCGCCGAAGGAACGTTTATCTATGCCTATACGTCCAACATGGGACAGTACATTGGCTCGGCTGGCGAACCACCTACGAGCGCAAAGCTGTGGACCGACGGCATATTGGGTAAGGTGACGGCTGTGCGTGTGACCGCACGTGTGCAGAAAGCTGAGTACGAGGGCAACGTTTCCGTAACGGTGAACGGTGTCAATTATGCCTGCAACGACAATACGTCAGCCGCTCTTGAGTCCACCGAAAAGCAGTTTGAGTTTAGTATTGCTGCCACTGATGCCAAGGAAGGCGAGGTGGCCATCGTGCTAAACCAGACGAGCGAGAAGAAGGGACCGCTCTATGTGCGCAAGATTGAGATTGATTATGAGAAGGCGCAGTCAACGGTTCTGCCGCCGGTATTCACGCCTGCCGCCGGTACATACGACGAGGCGCAGACCGTGGAGATAAAGTCGGAGGCTATTACCGACGTCATTCGCACCATCTATTACACCACCGACGGTAGCAATCCGAAGCTGGATGGCGGCACGCGCGTGGCTTATACGGAGCCTATAACCGTTGCTGCCACCACCACGCTGAAGGCTGTCGTGCTGGAAGGCAAGGAGTATAGCGACGTGGTGGAGGCGAAGTATGTCATCCGCAAGGACCCGCAACTGAGCTTCTACAAACAGAACATCACTCTTACGTCGGGCGATGACGGCTATGCCGACCTCTTGAATCCTAATAAGGTGTCGCCTATAGAATATTCGTCATCACAATGGGAGGTTTGCTCCGTAGACGAGAACGGAATGCTCGCTACGTCCTACGTGGAGCATACACAGACCGTCATCATCTTCGCCAAGTTTGCCGGCAACGACGAATATCTCCCCGCCGAGGCAAAGATGTTCGTTACCGTTGAGGCTAAGCAGCCGCTCAAGACGCCGGTGGTAAGTCCGCTTGGTGGTGTATTTGACGGCCCGCAGGAAGTGACCGTGACAACGGACGACGAGAACGCCGTCACTATATGGTATTCCACCGAGGCTAAGAACGAGGAGGAGTTTCAGGACGACTATACGCTGAGCACGGTGGTGGAGGGCAAGACCGCCACGTTCACCATCGACCAGAGCTGCACGCTCTACGTCATGACGCGCGGATATAATCAGAACAGCGAGGTGGTTAAGGCTGAGTTCACCATCAACGAGCCTCTGAAAGCCGACTTCACAACAGACCGTGCCTTTACGGCATTCTACGATCAGGAGTTCGATTCTGAGGAAGGAATGGCTGACTGGACCGTCGGCGAAGGCTGGGAACTTGCCAACCGCAACTTCAAGAGCGTAAAGGCAGACGACGTTTCGTCCGTGTCAATCGCTTACGACGCGCAGAACAACGGCACTTCGCAACTCACCAGTCCGGAGTTTACCATTGAGGAAGGCAGCAACGTAGAGTTTTATGCTTACTTCCAGGCTCCGTTCCTGATTTACGGTAAGTGGACCTTTGATGTCATCGACACGGAGAGCAACGAAACCACAACGCTGCTCAACGCCTTCGACTGGGCGCAGGACTATGGCTATACTGGTCCGAACTGGAACAAGTTCAGCTACAGTCTTGCTGCCTTTACAGGCAAGAAGGTTAAGTTTGAGTTTAATTATCCGTTCGGCGGCGAAAACCTTGCCATTGACGGCTTCCGTCTTACCAAGGAGGATGCTTCCGCAGCTGAAACCATCCACATCTTCGAGGGCGAGAGCATACAGTTCGTGAGCCTTGCCAAGGGCAGCCCCGATGCAACGGAATGGAAGTTCCCGGGCAGCGCATCTGAGACATCCACCGACCCCAACCCGACCGTAACGTACAACAAGGCCGGCACTTACGACGTCAGCCTTACCGTTCGTCGCGGCGAAGATAGCGACGTAATGGAGCGCAAGGGCTTCGTGGTAGTGGCCCAGAAGGCACCAACGGCCCTTATCGGTCTGCCGGAGGAGGGATATGAGAGTCCTTGGGTGGGCGTATTCGTGCCGACAAACGTGCCCGTAACCTTCCGCGACCTCTCTACAGGCAATCCTACAGAATGGAACTGGGTGTTCCAGTATGCCGACAAGGAGACGAGCAACGAGCAAAATCCTACCGTCACCTTCGTAAAGAAGGGCACCGTGAGCGTGGGTCTGACAGCCAAGAACGCAGCCGGACAGAGCAACGACGTTCTCCAGTATGCCATCCAGGCTGGCGGATCACAGTATGTATGGAACATCAGCTCGGAGGAGAACTCTAATCTTAAGAAGGTGGAACTTGGATGGTTCGGATCGTATGCCGGCTCCAATTGGCTGGGACTTGACCGCTTTGCAGAGAAATATAAGGCACCGCTTGCCGACGCAACCATCAATGAGGTGGCTGTATACTTCGCTTCCGTGACGTCCATCGATCCAGACTATGAGGTACGTCTGACGCTGAACGCAGTCGGCGAGAATGGCGAACCGGGCGAGGAACTTGCCTCTACGAGTGTCAAGGCATCCGACCTGAAGTATAGCGATGACGACTATCTCGCCACCACATTCACGTTTGCCGAGCCGGTAAGCATGGAGAAGGGCAAGGAATTCTTCGTCGTTGTCGGACCGTTCCCCAACGGCACGATGGAAGAATCACCTTACACCTCCGACGACATCTCTATCTTCTGTCTGCGTCGCAACGCAGGAATGAAGACCACGGCATGGCAGTTAGTGGAAGATACGGACGAAGACAACAACGGTCTCGGCACCTATACGTGGTTCGCCAACACCGACGACCCGACGTCCATAGCCATCGCTCCTTGCGTAACATACAAGGACACTGCCACATCCATCGGCGTAACCACACCTGCCACCGACGCTGAAGCCACTGTTACAGCCGTCTACAGCATCAGCGGACAGCGCGTAAACGCTCCCGTTAGAGGCGGTATGTATATCATGAGATATTCTGACGGAACATGCCGAAAGGTGATGTGGAAGTGAGAATATATTTGCATTTCTGACGCTCAATACTGCGAGCCCGGCGCACAAGGAAATCTTTGGTGCGAAATTCGTGAGTTTTGAGCGTGCAGAGTCAGACGGTTTATAATCAATGGATTATACGTCTTACGAAAGAAATGTGCAATCTTTACGGAGCCAAAAGAGCTTGTATGTTTTGCTAAAGAGCCACTTTAAGACTGCAAAACATCAACTTTTCTGATAGAATAGAGCCTCTCTTGCCTTCCAATAGCGTAAGTATTGGAGTGTAAGAGAGGCTCTATTGTTAAATCATGGTGTCATAATAACCGCGAAACACAATAAAAAACGGTCCGTAATTCTCTATTTCCGATTTTTATTTTGTAACAGGTTTTTACCGTAATGTATAATATTTGCATCGCCCGGATATCCCTTTATCTTCTAAGAAAACAGTAGCCTCTTACTGTTGCTCCGTCGTCATCGGCGAGGAAGCGTGTCTGTCCGCTCTTTGCCATCGGCTCGCCGTCAATCATGGCAGGCAGCTTTACGCCGTCCGCCACCTTTTGTCCGTTGACACTAACCGTCACGGCGTCGCCCTTCAAGCTTACTGATGCCGTCGACCATTCGCAGATGTTCTTCACCTTATGCCACTTGTTTTCTCCTGCAATCTTCACGCCCATCGTCGTGTCGAATATTATCACAGGCGATGAGTGGAGGCTGAGTGTCAGTTGTCCGCGTGCCTTCCAGTCGAACACGAGGTCGCAGTCGTCCAGCTCTTCATGCAGAATCCAGAATCCACGCTTCTCCATCTTCGTCTGGTCCGTATGCGACATGTCGTAGCCGGCAGCCTGCTTCCAGTTGTCTATGGCTGCAAGTACCTGGTCGATGTACGTGTCGATGCCCTGCTCGTCGTAGTGATTGATGAACGACTGCTTGGCGGAATAGAGCATGGCGCTCACCGAGCGTCCTCCGTTGGCTTCGGGATGCGTGCTCACGGTCTCAGCCGTTGCCACAGCCATGGCGTCAATGAACGGGGCCTTACCCGTATAACGGCGCAGATAACTGAGAGCCTGAACGGAGTGAGTGGTGCCCATGTCCACGATTATCTTGCTTCGGAGAGTGTTGTCTGTTACCAGTTCGTCAGCCGCACGCAACATCAGATAGTGTTCGGCGGCGGTAATGCTGCCCGTCTGAGCCGACTGTCCTGCGAGAGTCACGAATCGCGCCAGCACGCTGTTTCGCTCCGTTCCCTCCATGTTGGCTGCCATTTTCAGCAAGTCACGGAGCGCTTCCGGCGTGTCCTTCCTTATAAGGATGCTGTCCGCCTTGGGCATCGGAGCGTGGTACATACCTGCCACTTCCTTGTCTAAGCTCTCCGTCCACATAGGTATGGCTGCAGGTTTCGGCTTTGCCACGGTGGTGACAGCCGTCTGCTTGGGTCGTTTTCCGGCACGTATGTCCAGGATGGTCTGCACCTTCTGCTTGATGCCGGGCTGAGCTGCAGCCGCTTCCGCTATGCGGTCGTCAATGTCGGGCATGTTCACGAGGATGTCGCTTGCCGTCTGAGCCAGCTCAGGCATCTCCAAGTACATGGCTATGTGTGCTGCGTCGGCAGGCTTGGCTATGCGAGCCAGCTGTTCCATTATGTGCAGCTGCACGTCAGGTTCGAAGCTGCGGTCGAGCGCCTTCGTCAGTCCCTTACGTATCACGTCGGTGTATTTTCGTCCAGTCTCCTGCTGACTGAAGTCCACGATGTCGTCAATGAGACGCAGACAGGCTCTCTGCTGTCTTGCGTCGTCGGGGTCGCCCATGCGGCTGACCATTTCAACACTCACCTCGGCGTTGTTGGAGAGCGAGTCCAGAATGTCAATGGTGGGCTTGCGTCCTGTCAATGCTATTTGTCTTACTGCCTCGTCGGCAAACTTCTCTATCTTCTTGCGGCTTGTCTGCGCATCCATTGATGCAGCCATGCAAACCGCCAAAACTAACAATGCTATCTTTTTCATTTGAGGTGCAAAGTTACTATTAATTATCCATATATCGGTCATTAGCGCCCCGTTAAGGGCTCTCTTTGACTTATTATTAGTAACTTTGCATAAATATAGCCGAACTTGCATTTATAACTGTTTACTAAATTTATTTATAACTATACTACAATTTATGGACAACAAATCCTTATTATCTTTCGCTGCTCTGTCCTGCATAGCCGCCACGGCTCAGGCACAGCAAAAAGCAGCCGCTGCTACTCAACGCCCCAACATCGTATATATAATGTGCGACGACCACGCCTTCCAGTGCATCAGCGCTTACGGAGGTCCAATCTCGAAGCTTGCTCCCACGCCCAACATCGACCGCATCGCAGAGCGTGGCATGCGCTTCGACCGTGCTTTCGTGGAGAACTCGCTCTCCACACCGTCGCGTGCATGCCTCATGACAGGTCTTTACAGCAATCAGAACGGACAGCGCCAACTCGGTGAGGGCATCGACACCACACGCACCTTCTTCACCGAACAGCTCCAACAGGCTGGTTATCAGACTGCCGTAGTGGGCAAGTGGCACATGGGTTGCGACCCGAAGGGTTTCGACTATTATCACATCTACAACGACCAGGGACAGTATTACAATCCGCAGTATCGTGGAACTGACACGGACGGCAAGTACATTGTGGAGGAAGGCTATTCCACCGACCTCACCACCGACCACGCACTTAGCTTCATAGAGCATCGCGACACTAACAAGCCGTTCTGCCTTCTGCTCCATCATAAGGCACCGCACCGCAACTGGCTTGCCAATACCAAGTACTTCGGAATGTACGACAACGTAACCTTCCCCATGCCCGAAACCTTCTATGACGACTACGAGACACGCGGTTCTGCCGTGCGCACGCAGAAGATGAGCGTCACGAAGGATATGCGATGGGAGCAGGACTTCAAGGTGCCGGAGATGCTCGACACCGCCAACGCAGACAGCTGGGACTCATACCTGAGCCTTATGAACGAGGTGAACCGCATGAATCCTGAGCAGCGCATCGCCTGGGGCAAGTATTACTTCCCGCGCAACCGCCGCCTTCTTGAGGCACGTCTGACGGGCAAGGAGCTGGACGAATGGAAGTATCAGAACTACATCCGCGACTATATGAGCGTCATCAAGTCGGTGGACGAGAGCGTAGGACGCGTGCTCGACTATCTGGACAGCCACGGTCTTACCGACAACACCATCATCGTCTACACCTCAGACCAGGGATTCTATATGGGTGAACACGGCTGGTTTGACAAGCGCTTCATGTACGAGGAGTCGCTCCGCACACCGCTTCTCATCGCTTATCCCGGACACATCCAGCCCGGATCGGTATGCAACAAGCTGGTGCAGAACATCGACTATGCCCCGACCTTCCTCGATCTGGCTGGCATCAGCAAGCCGAAGGAGCTGCCCGGACGTTCGCTCACGCCCCTATTCAAGGCTGGCGACAAGGTGAAGGGCTGGCGCAGCAGCATCTATTATCACTATTATGACTACCCGACATACCACATGGTTCGTAAGCACGACGGCGTGCGCACAGACCGCTACAAACTAATCCACTTCTACGGAGCGGGTGGTCTGGACGCCGTGAAGGAGAACAAATATCAGCGTCAGCCAGGCACTCGCGAGCACGGCTGCATGACTTACCTCACCTCCCTCGGCTACTTCGAGCCGAAGGACTCGGCTGTCAACTACAACGAACTGTACGACCTCCAGGCTGACCCCCACGAGCTGAACAATCTCTACGGCAAGCCGGGATACGAGAAGATAACAAAGCAGCTGCAGAAGCAGCTCACCGACTACCGCAAGAGCATCTGGGTTGACGAGTTTTAATTAGTATTTATTATTTAGTAGTTATTATTTGGTAGGGTGCGAACCGTTAGGGCGTAGCCAATTAATAAATAATAACTACTAAACATTAGTGTCCCGTTAAAATCGGGACACTAATGATTTTTAATAGAAATAATGAAATTGGGTTTTGTCAACTTTAGTACGGAAGAGCAGGGCAAGCTACGCCAGGTTATACAGTCCATTCAAGAGCATCAAGCCATTGATGAACTTGGATTAGGCCGCATTCGTGACGCTTTCTCCAATAAGATGTTCCCCGGAATGTCCACCTTACACAACAGAGCCAAGTATTATGCTGTGCTGCCGTCTTTGTTTTTAGAGGCAGAACGAGCCTCATATAAGAACGTAAGCGAAGTAAGAGCTAAGATTCTTGATCTGGAGATAAAGCTTACACGCCAGTTACTGTTAGGATCTTCTTCTGAACTTGCTAACGGAATTACTGGCAGCACCGTTATTGATAAAGCGGAACGCGACAATGATAAATATGTGAAATACGACCCTACATACATTTATTATGGAGCGTTGACAACCTACGGGATGATAAGGAGCGATGTCAATATCTATTCTCTTATAATGGAAAGAAGCAAGATAAAGAATGCCCAACCTCCCAAGTACCTCACAAAGGAGGAAGATGAAGAAATGGGAGATGCCAACCAATTGTCTGGCAACTTTCAATTATTTGACGCTGGCGGACTTTCCTATAGTTTTGACGGTGTCACTCCGATAAGCATAGACCTGACACGCGATGAAGCAAATTTCATAAAGAGCAAGGTTTTAAGTTCGCCTAAATCGAAGAATTCGTTTTTGGCATCCATCCTTCGTGACGGTTATCCATTAGGAGAAAACAATGAATTTTTCAGTTTGGGAGATTTGTGGAGAGACAGAATGAGTGACGAGCATTATGCTGTTTATGCCTTATCGGTAAGGTTTTCCAAGTTTCAGTATCTCCTCCGATTAATATACAACTACATCTTTTATTCACAGACTGCTTTTATTCAGGGACGAAAGGATGAAGCCGACAAGGTTTTAAGGAAATACGAAGAACTGAAGGAACTTTGGAAGCATGAGATAAGCAACGAACGTATTTCCGAGATATTGCTTTATGTAGGCGGACTGATTACGGACAGAAACTCTCTCAGTTTCTGCGAAACGGCTTGCCTACTCATCAACAATGGAGATTCTGAGAGTTTAAAGGAACTGCAACGCCTCATAATCAGCAGAGAGAAACAGACCAAGGGTTCAACAAGAAGCAAGCTTGCCAATCCTTTGAAATATAAAGACATAGAACATGTTAGCGCTTACTTCTTCGATTATCGTTGGAAGTTAGTATGTTCCGTTATTAACGAAATAAACAAAGGATTGGCAAATGGCTAAAGAACAACTCAACGACTATACATACGGAGAAATGCTTGTTACACCTGGATATGATGTGGATTTTGCTGTTGGTACTACTTACAGCATCAATCCCCAAGCTTTACTCGTAGTGCCAATGGCTTTAGGAATGCTGAGCGAAGAAGGCAAGAGCATTTCTCCCATCTGTATACTGGAAGGCATTAGAAGAAGTGCAGACAAGTTTGTCTTGTTCTGCAATAGAGGAGGCATGCACGTGCCTCAAAGCTCACAGTCGTTTCTGCCATTACTGGACAGCTGCATCTTCGAAGTGACAAACAAGAAGAAGCCGCTCTCAAACTTCCATCCAAAGGTGTGGATTCTGAAAGAGACAAGCAGAGAGGACGAGACTGACCAGCAGATAAAGGTTGTGGTAATGAGTAGGAATCTTACTTTTGACAATAATCTAGACATGGTGGTTAGTCTGACAGGAAAGATAGAAGGCGAAAGAGCTGATAATGAAAAGCATCAGCCGCTGGTAAGTTTTCTTGATTCGCTGTCGAAGTTTGTGAGTTCTTCCAATACCGAAAACTCTGCCACCATAAAGGAGAAAAGACGAAGGATAAGGGAGCTTATTGGTTTTATTCTTAGGGTGGACCACTTCGACGTTGATACAGACTTGTTTGAAGAGGATGGTTATGAGTTTGTTCCGTTCCTCTTTGGCAATAATCTGAATGCTCGAGTGGAATATCCACAATCATTCCAAGGACATGATCAGATGACCATTTCTCCGTTTCTCAGCATACAGACATTACGTGAATTGGACGCAAATGTGAAGGGACGCCATATTCTTGTAACCACATCAGGATACGTCACCAAAGACGTATACGATATGTTTGACAAAGAAGGACACAAGATATACGTGATGAAGGAAGGAATGACGCACAACGACATTATGCCTACCGACCTTCATGCCAAAACCTATCTGGTATGTAATCCGAAAGGCGAATACGGCAATTATCTTTTCGTCGGTTCAGCAAATGCCACTCACTCTGCGTTTCATTACAACTCAGAGTTTATCCTTCGTCTTCAATATAAATACGGCAAGCACTTGGTGTTCGATACGTTCCGACGAGAATTTCTTCAGATGGACAGCAATGATGAGGAAAGCAGAATCTTCGAACCCGTAAACGTTGCTCCAGAAACGGAAGACAATCATGACACCAAAGAAATGGAAGCATTCGTCAGAAAGTTTATAACTGCTGACTTTGCTGCCGTCTGTAAGCCTAACGCTGATGGCACGTACGATGTGGAAATAAAGGCGAACGTTATGTGCGATGACTGTTATAGCATATATATCGCCCCAATGCAGACGTCTGGCTATAAAGTGAAGCTGGAAGAAAAGACCACATTCCATAACATTACCCTTGCCCGGCTGTCCGACTTCTACATTGTTACGGTACGTGATGAAGAAGGCGACAGCATGGAGAAAGTAATAAAAATCCAGACACAGGGCATCCCGTCCAAGGAACGCGATATTGCCATTTATCGCTCTGTGATTGACAGCAAGGAGAAGTTTCTCAATTATCTTTCGTTCGTCCTTAGCGACAATCCGGAGGAGTATATGTTTGAGATGGAACAGACTGAGAGAATGGTTAGAGGCACAAGTGATAACGGCAATGTTCTTAACACATCCGTAAATATATATGAGCAGATGCTGAAGATGGCAAGCGCCAGTCCTAAACGGCTGGACGAGATAGAGGATATTGTCAAGAAAGTGGGTAATGAGAAATACGCAAAGGAGTTTCTTGCCGTATACAAGACGTTCAAGCAAGCTCTGAAGTTGATAAGGTGAACATGGAAAAGAAATTAAAGGACTTTCAGATAGCTACGGCAAATCACATCGTAGACATATTCAAGAGCAAGAGACAACGTCGGGTTCTGCTTTCTGATGAAGTGGGACTGGGTAAGACCATCGTGTCTAAAGAGGTGATTAGGCAGGTCGGAGAATTAGACGAAACCTACGGAGTTTGGAATGATGGCATTTACAGAGTGGTGTATATTTGCTCTAATGCCAACATTGTAAAACAGAATACGGAGAACCTTGGAATAACAGAAGTATTGAATATAGACGAAAGCCGTTTGTCTATGCAGCATCTTGTTGTTGCCAAGAAAGCTAAAGAAATGAAGGGTGAGAAACCTCAGATTCTGATTCCTCTCACACCTGGCACATCCTTCAATCTGCAAAACTCGGCTGGTAATATGAACGAGCGTGCCTTGATGTATAACATTCTCTCTGCTTTACCAGACTTTAAAGACCATAAACTCGCGCTGAAGAACCGTCTCAATATATATAATGCCAATGCCGTTAATTGGAACAATAACATAACGAAATATGAGCAAGAGATAAGCGATTTGGACGGGGAAGAAGGTGATTACAGCAAGAAGATAAGACAAGAAGTAATGGAAGACGAAGGCTATAAAGAGGCAAGCAGCTTGCTTCTTAAAGCTATCTCGTGTCCTGACTATGCCACATCCAATAAGGCAATTTCGCTTTTCCGTCTGATTTTCTGCAAGATCAGCATGAAGGAGTTGTCGCCCGACTTGGTTGTCATGGACGAGTTTCAGCGTTTCAGTTCGCTTCTTGATACGGAGGACAATAGCGAAGAGGCATTGCTGACAAGAAATTTCTTTGGTCAGGAGAATGGTCCGTTTATTCTTTTAGTGTCTGCCACACCATACAAGCCTTTCACAACGTTGGAGGAGCTTAACGAGTATAGGATTGACTCTCAGTATCAAGACTTCATAAAGCTGACCGACTTTCTTTTCAAAGAAAGGGCAGATTTTGATTTTAAGCAGGTGTGGCACGACTATTCTATGGGATTGTGCCAGTTGAGCACGGACAGCTTAGACATTCTTATTGCCAAGAAAGACGTTGCAGAGGATGCTATGTATGAGGGAATGAGCAGGACAGAACGTTATCGCACCCAAACGAAGACCGACTTGACTATGGGCATAGACGTTGGGGATGTGGTGTCTTATTGTCAGATGCAAGAGATAATAAACGTGTGCAACGACATCCAAAAAGGACAGTTCGGAGCAAAGACTGTCCCTATGGAGTATGTAAAGTCATCCCCATATCTGTTGTCGTTCATGGACAAATACAAGCTGAAGCAAGCCGTAGAGAAGGCGTTAGACGGTCGTTTGTTGCCGATAAGCAGCCATAAGCAGAGATGCCTTCTGAAGGTTGATGACGTTTATAGGTATCGTAAGATTGAGCCTTGCAATGCCAAGCTGGGCAAGCTTTACGATATATTGTTTGGGGAAAAAGGAGAAAAGCATGGCGAGCAGTTGCTTTGGGTTCCCGCTTCGCATCCTTATTACAGTATTCCGTCGCATAATGTATTTGCAAGGAATCATGACTTTTCCAAGATTCTTGTGTTCTCGGCATGGGAGATGGTGCCCCGAATGATAGCATGTATGGTGTCTTACGCAGTAGAACAAAAGAGCATAAGCTTGGCTTTCCCTGCTGCCACTTACACCAATCAGAAGGAAAGTGATGAAATCAATGAACGTAATAAGCAGGAGAACAGGAAGGCAGGTACGGAAAGACTGCGTGATGAAAGCCTCAGACTCACGTCCTTTCCGTCCTTGTTTTTGGCTAAAGCATACTGTCCTGAAGAATATTTAGGTCAGGACATAAAGAATGTCAGAGCCTCTGTACGATCATATATTATAGGTCAGAAGAACATTAAGGTGCAGCCTCAGTCATATAGCGCTCAAAGCCTTTTAGACGCAATAACGCAGTTCGATTCGGACTGTACTGACGAGATTCGGCTTTCGTCAGAAGCACTCGACATATTGACAGATATGGCTATTGGTTCGCCTGGCGTTTGTTTTTATCGTCTGCTGCAGAATCAGGATTTGGCAAGAGAAGCAGCAGCGGAATTCTGCAAGATGTTTAATCGTAGATATAATGCGGCAACCCTTGACATTGTCTACAATAAGAAGAGCGCCCTTACTTATTATCAGCAGGTGATTGATTATTGTGTGATGGGCAACCTGCAGGCTGTGCTGGATGAGTTTGCGCACATGATAGACGAAGAACCGGTGAACGCCAATAATGTAAATAAGATTCAGAAAAGAATTGTAGACTCTTTTATAGGCAGAAACTATCAAGAAATAGACACTACCGAATCTTTCGCAAAGAAAAAGAAGAAATGGAGAATACGCACTCATTATGCAATGCCATACGGAAAGATGAAGATGAACGAGAGGGATACGAACAAAGCCAACGACACGCGTCTGGCATTTAACTCCCCGTTTCGTCCGTTCGTATTGACGTCGACAAGCGTAGGACAGGAAGGGCTCGACTTTCATTGGTATTGTCGTAAGATTATGCATTGGAACATTCCGTCCAATCCGCAGGACATAGAGCAAAGGGAAGGAAGAATAGACAGATATAAGAGTCTGTACGTAAGGAGGAACGTTGCCAAACTCCATCCTGACATATATGAATGGAGTGGGATATTTGACGAGGCAAGGAACGAAGCGGAAAAAGAAGGATTGTGCGAGCTGGTGCCATACTGGTCAATACCCCAAAAACTGCTTGACAGGATTCCTGATTCTCAACAGGAAAGAATAGAGTCTGTCATTCCGCTTTATCCGTTAAGTGCAGATTGGAGCAAGTACGAGCGCATGAAGTCTGTTCTGGGCTTGTACAGGCTGACAATGGGGCAACCAAGACAGGAAGAACTCTTGGAGTTGTTCAAGGATTTGCGTGAAGAAGACATCAAGAGACTATTAATCAATCTGTCGCCGATTAGGAGAAAATAAAAAAACGTAGCCCGGTAATGACTGAACGCTTTCATGTCATTACCGGGCTTGCTGTGCTACTTACGTATTGCTTAATCACTTGTTCTTCGATGCGTAGGTTATGGTTTTCTCTCTTGTTATGCCACCGTTGTCGTACGTGGTCTGTCGGATGAATACGCCGTGTGAGGATGGGGAGGAGGACAGACGGCGACCGGAGAGGTCGAACCATACTACGGATGTGGGGACGGCTGTTTCTTGCTCAATGTTGTCCACGGCTGTGGAGGAGCGTGAATGGCTGAAAACCCAGTCCAGACGGTTGGTGGTGTAGCTGCGTGTGCAGGTGTCTTCGTGGGTCCATCCCTCCTCCGTCTCCATGCGATATTCGGCTCCGAAGACGTCCATGTTAGTGAGGAAGTCCTCCACTGTCGGAATCTTCATTATGGCGTCAGCCGTTCCCATGACTGTGAAGAGCGGTGTTTGTGCCACTTTCTCGGCATCGCAGCCAGACGGATTGCCGGCTACGGGCATGGCTGCAGCAAAGAGTTCGGGGCAGGTGGAGAGCATTGTCCACGTGCCGGTGCCGCCCATCGATCCTCCGAATATATACATGCGGTCTGCGTCAGCGCTGCCGTCGTCGGTGTATGAGAGGACGAGGGCACGCAGCACGCCCGTCATAACGCCGCCCCACGACTTGTCCGAAGGACATTGCGGAGCGATGACGATGGCGCTGTGATTGTTGCGGACGAGATAGTGGCATACGGAGTCAATGCCCACTTCGGTAAGCTGCTTCTCGTTGTCCGAACCTTTGCACGACCCTCCGTGCAACCAAAGTACGAGGAGCGGCTTGGCTTCCGCTCCTTCGATGACAGCCTTGCGGTATTGGAGGGTGTTGCCCATCAGCGTGAACTTCTCGTATGAGAAGGAGAGGTCAGCTGCCATGGCTTGCAATGTGATAGTGAGGAGTGTGATGATTGTCAATGTGAAGCGTCTCATCGGCGAGCTCCTCCTTTCTTTCCTGCGGCTCGACGTTGCGTCAGCTTCTTACGCATACCGCGTTCTATTTCGTAAACGCGCTGTATCTGGCGCTGCGTAAGGAAAGTGCTGTACTTCTTGTAGTATTTCTCGCGAAGGTCAAGGATACGCTGGCTGCGTGTGAACTGCTGCTGCATCTGCGCCTCTGCCTGTTCTTCGCTCTGCGCATTGCCCTTTGCTCTCTTCGGGCGGGGACCGATGGTCCACAGCTCTTTCTGGTATTCGTGGTAGGTGGCTACGAACTTTGCTGTGGTGGCATCGTCAAGTGCAAGGTCGTGGGCTATGTGCTGTGCCTGTTTCTCGGCGAGTTGTTCGCGTGATATGCGCTGCTTCTCACTTACCTGTGCTTGCAGCGTGAGCACCGACGTGATGAGCGCCAATGCAATGATGATGGTTTTTCTGAGTGCGTTCATAATTCTTGTTGTTTTTATTGGTTAATAATATGTGTTATTCTTCGAAGACGTCGTCCTGATACAGACTAAGCAGATAAGCCTGGTCGCTCGTCGAGAGCTTTGTGAAAGCTTGCTCCACGTCCTGCATGTTGTCTTGCTGTCGTGAATCGGGCGTGTGGATGTCAAGTACAAAGAAGGCGGCAATGGCAGCTGCGGCTGTCAGCGCAATGGGGATAAGCCTCCGCATGACGGGGCGCTTCTTCTTTGTGATGCCCAACGGTTTAGGAGTCTCGCCCTTTATCTCCTCCAGGATGTTGTCTTCCATCTTGGCAAAGAAATCGTCAGGAACCGAGTAAGGCATGCGTTTGCCCACTTTGTCGAAACTGAATTTATCGTTCATATCCTTAATTGTTAGAATTCATATACTTTATTATTTTTTCTTTTGCGATGTGATAGCTTGACTTGATGCTCGAAGCCGATGATTCGGCTATCTGTGCAATCTCGTCAAATCCGAGCTCGTCATAGTAGCGGAGATTAAAAGCCAATTGCTGTTTTGGAGGAAGCGTGAGTATTGCTTTTTGTAGTTTCGCCGCTATTGCGTCACCGTTGTCTATGTTGTCATCAGAGAAAAGTAGGATTGCTCCCGTTGATTCTGACTCTAATGAGACGTTCTCCTGCCTGCGTTTTCCGATGATGCGCAATGCCTCGTTGGTGGCTATGCGATATATCCAACTTCGGAACGAACAGTCGCTCTTAAATTGGTGGAGCGATCGGAATATCCTTACAAAGGTCTCCTGTGAGGCATCCTGAGCGTCATCATGCGATACCACCAGTCGGCGGATATGCCAGTAGACAGGCTCCTGAAACTTAGCGAGGAGCATTCGGAATCCTTTTTCCTGGCTTTGCTCCAGAGCCTCAATGATTGCTCTGTCGCTTGTTGTCGTATGATTGAACATTATCTTTTTGTTTGAAACTTTCACTTATATGACCCGGCAAACTGTAGAAAGTAAAAACGAAAAGTAATAAAAACGTAAGATAACTTGCTTGTTACAGCGATTTTGTGTAAGTTTGCACCGATATAAAACATTTTACGGAAAGATGACTTATACAATAGAAAAAGTGACGACGCTGATAGGAGCACATCGCTTCGGCGCCACAGATGCCAACATCGGCTTCTTACTTACCGACAGCCGTTCGCTCTGCTTTGCAGAGGAGACTCTCTTCTTCGCTCTCAAGTCGGGCAGGGGAGACGGTCATGCCTACATCCCTGACCTCTACAGACGTGGTGTCAGAAACTTTGTGGTGGAGGACGTGCCGGCTGATTATGACACAGCATATCCGGACGCCAACTTCCTGAAGGTGGAGAGTTCGCTCGTTGCCCTTCAGCGACTTGCCGAGCGCCATCGTGAGGAGTATGACATCCCCATCGTGGGCATCACTGGCTCCAACGGAAAGACCATCGTGAAGGAGTGGCTCTATCAGCTCCTTTCTCATGAGTTGAAGGTGACACGTTCGCCGCGCAGCTACAACTCGCAGATTGGTGTGCCGCTCTCCGTATGGCTGCTTAACGAGCAGAGTCAGGTGGGCGTGTTCGAGGCAGGCATCTCCGAACCGGGTGAGATGCAGGCTCTGAGAGGCATCATCCAGCCCGACATTGCTGTGCTGACATTCATCGGCGACGCACATCAGCGCAATTTCTCGTCACTTGAGGAGAAGTGCCACGAGAAGGTGGAGCTCTTCCACGATGCCAAGACCATCGTCTACTGCAAGGACGACGAGATAGTTGATCAGGTTGTAGCCGGCATCGACTATAAGGGAGAGAATCTTTCATGGTCAATGAAGGACCGCAGCGCCGCGCTCTTCGTGGAGAATGTGGAGAAGAAGGACTTCACGTCCACTATACATTATATATATAAAGGTGAGGCGGGAGAATATAACCTTCCGTTCATAGATGAGGCTTCCGTAAGAAACTCCGTTACTACAGCCGTTGTGGCGCTTCATCTCGGACTCTCCAAGGAGCACATAGCAGAGCGCATGGAGGCTCTTGAGCCTGTGGCAATGCGCCTGGAGGTGAAGGAGGGAAGCCACGGATGTACGCTTATCAACGACTCGTATAACTCGGACATCAATTCGCTCGACATAGCTCTCGACTTTATGAGCCGTCGTCCTGACCACAAGGGACAGGGACGCACGCTCATCCTCAGCGACATCTATCAGACAGGCGAACCGCTGGAAGAACTCTATACCGAGGTGAGCAACCTCTCCGTACAGCGCGGCGTGGACAAGATTATCGGCATCGGACCGCAGATAATGGCTCATGCTGACCTTATAAAGGTGAAGGAGAAGCACTTCTTCCATGACGTAACGTCGTTTATTCACAGCGACGTGTTTGAGACATTGCGCAATGAGGTTATCCTTATAAAGGGAGCACGCCGCTTCGGTTTCGACAACATCACCGAACTGCTGGTGAAGAAGGTGCACGAAACCATTCTGGAGGTGAACCTCTCCAACGTGGTGAAGAACCTCAACTTCTATCGTTCCTTTATGCGTCCTGAGACCAAGCTCGTCTGTATGATAAAGGCAGATGCCTACGGCGCTGGTGCTGTGGAGATAGCCAAGACGCTGCAAGATCATCGTGTGGACTATCTGGCTGTGGCTGTGGCTGACGAGGGTGTGACGCTCCGCAAGAACGGCATAACGTCAAACATCATGATTATGAACCCGGAGATGTCGGCGTTCAAGACCATGTTTGATTACGACTTGGAGCCGGAGGTCTATTCCTTCCGTCTGCTTGACGCCCTTGTGCGTGAGGCGCAGAAGAACGGTATAAGCAACTTCCCCGTACACATCAAGCTGGATACTGGCATGCACCGTCTCGGCTTTGACCCGCTGAAGGACATGCCGGAGCTGATAGACCGCCTGAAACATCAGTCGTCTGTCATCCCACGCTCTGTCTTCTCGCACTTCGTAGGTAGCGATTCTGACTCCTTCGACGAGTTCTCGGCTCACCAGTTCGAACTCTTCGAGAAGGGTAGCAGCCAACTTTGTGCTGCATTCCCGCACAAGATACTCCGACACATCGACAATTCTGCCGGCATTGAGCACTTCCCGGAGCGTCAGCTCGACATGTGCCGCCTTGGACTCGGACTCTACGGTTATGACTCGCGCGACAACTCGATGCTCAACAACGTCACCACGCTGAAGACCACCATCCTCCAGATACATGACATTCCGGCTGACGAGACCGTCGGTTACAGTCGCCGTGGTACGCTCTCTCGTCCTTCGCGCATTGCTGCCATTCCTATCGGATATGCCGACGGACTGAACCGTCATCTCGGCAATCGCCACTGCTACTGCCTTGTTAACGGCAAGCATGCTGAATACGTGGGCAATATATGCATGGACGTGGCAATGATAGACGTGACGGATATCGACTGCAAGGAAGGCGATCAGGTGATTATCTTCGGCGAAGAACTGCCCGTGACCGTGCTGTCTGACGCCATTGACACCATCCCGTACGAGGTGCTTACAGGAATAAGCAACCGTGTGAAGAGAGTGTATTATCAGGACTAAACCAACATTTACCGATATATATGAATATTCTCGAACTGTCAGAAAAGCGTTTCTCGGCACGCAAGTATACAGCCGAGCCGGTGGCACAGTCCGACCTTGACTATATAATGGAGTGTGTGCGCCTTGCCCCGTCGGCTGTTAACAAGCAGCCGTGGAAGTTTGTGATTGTGCGCAGCGAGGAGGCAAAGCAGAAGTTGTGGCGTGCTTACGACCGCGAATGGTTTCGCACGGCACCGCTCAACATCGTCTGTATGAAGAACAACAACGCCTGCTGGACACGCAGTTATGACGACAAGAAGCACGGCGACGTGGACGTAGCCATCGCCACCGAGCACCTCTGCCTTGCTGCTACGGAGCGTGGTTTGGGCACTTGTTGGGTGTGTAATTACGACACCGGCATCATGAGCGAGCTGTTCCCGTCGGACAATTTCGAGACTGTGGCAATCATCCCCATCGGTCATGTGGCTGCCGACTGCCCGCATGGAGAGAAGAAGCGCAAGCCGATGGCAGAGATTGTGGAGGAGATTTAACTGAATAAAAAAACGTAAGACAATGAAAAAGTCATTCATCATAGCTGTTCTCTTTTCCGTGACTGTGGCTGTGGCGAACGCGCAGGAGGCACTCAAGAAGGTGTATAACGAGAACATCAATCCGATGGAACAGATTGACAATGCTCTCGTGAAGGCAAAGGCGGACGGCAAGTATGTGGTCTGTCAGGTGGGCGGCAACTGGTGTCCGTGGTGTCTGCGCTTCGCTGACTTCGTGGAGAAAGACCAGGAGGTGAGCAAGATGGTCAGCGACAACTTCGAGCTTATCCACGTCAACTTTGATCCGCGCAAGAGCAACGGCGACGCTTCTGCCAACAACGCAGCCAAGCTGATGGAGCGTCTTGGCAATCCTGCTCGCTTCGGTTTCCCCGTATTCGTGGTGCTCGACTCGGAAGGCAATGTGCTGCACATCCAGGACTCGAGCTTCCTTGAGGAAGGAAAGGGATATAGCGAGAAGAAGGTGCTGCGGTTCTTCAAGAACTGGACACCGAAAGCGGTGGAGAACAAGCAGTAAAGGATAGTAAAAATAACAACAACACTTAAAAGGTATGAAAAACAAATTTATGTATCTTGCAGTAATTGCTGCTGCAATGATGGTCGCTTGCAATGGCAAGAAGACCGCTCAGAATGAAACGAAGAACGATTCGGTATGCGTTGCCGACTCAGTCAGCGCTGACGTTGACCTGGCTGCTGTTGCCGGCACCTACGAGGGCACGTTGCCCGCTGCCGACTGTCCTGGAATAAAGACCGTCCTCACCATTAACGCTGACAGCACCTATCAGCTCCAGCAGGACTACATCGACCGCAAGGACGGACACGACGAGGCAAGCGGCGTGCTGCAGGTACTCGACGGCAACGTAATGATGCTTGTACGCCCCTCAAGCGGCGAGCACAGCTTCTATAAGGTGAAGGACAGCAAGAGCATAGTCATGACAGACTCGCTCGGCAATGAGCCGGAAGGCGAAACAGCCAAGCTCTACGTGCTGACAAAGAAGTAAGAGCAACATTCGCTGAATTCTCTAAAAAAACAATAACGGGAACAGTGGACTTTTCAAAAGTCTGCTGTTCCCGTTTTTTGTTTCTCAAGCTAACGAGTTAAGGAGTTCTGCTTTATTTCTTCTTAGCCTTCGCATCAAATCTGTATGTGAAGCTCAGGTTGGCGTAGTGGTGTATGTAGTTTGCCGAACTTTCGCTGCGCTGATATGCCGAGTATTCGCTATCGTACATGATGTCCTTGTTGAATATGTCGTCCACGAAAAGCGACAGTTGGCACTTGTTCTTGCAGAAACTGTAGCTGACGGACGCCCACGACACCAGCTTGTGACCGTTCATTGCTGAAGTGGCATAGCCGGAGCGGAAATCGTCAGACAACTGCATGAACACCTGGAAGGGCGAGAGACGCAGCGTTGCGTTTATTCCGACGCTGTTATACAACGGATTGGTGTTGTAAGAAGCGTCGTCGTAACGATAGCGGTTCCATTCCAGACGGTTGAACAGCGTCAGCTGCACCTTCTCTGCCTCATACGAAAACTCGAAGTTCTCGTTAATGCCAAGACGCTTCTGAAGGTTGAGCTCAGGCACGGCATTGGGGTCGTTGTTGTCCACGATGGTAAGGAATCCGTACGACTTGGCTGTCTCCAGCGCAAACTTGTTCATCAGGCGGAAGTAAACGCCGATGCCTTGGTCGTAATTCAGTCCGAACGTCCACATGTCGCCACCCTTCACGTTCATCGGCTTGCTCTCATACACGCCTGTGGACGAGTCGTAGCTGTAGAGTGTGGCTATGGGGTTGATGTCCTTGTTGTATGACGCGCTCAGTCCTAAGACTATCTGCTTGCGCAGCCACATGCGGTGATAGTTGTACGTAGTGGTGTGGCTGTGCGAATTGCGCAACATTGGATTGCCCGTATAGATATACAGCGGGTCTACTGTGTTGCGATATCCGAAGGTGCTTACGAGTTCGGGCACGGTGGTGTTATATGCAAACGAGAGGTCCATGTTGCGTACGCGGCTCATCTTCCATTTCAGGAATATCGACGGCTCGTAGGTCTGGCTTGTGCGCACGGCTGTGGTGTCGAGCTGTCCGTAGCGATAGTCGCTCTTCTCGCGATTGACGTTCCAGCTGAACTTAGGCATAATCATAAGCGCCTTCACAGGAGTGATGGTAGACTTCAGCGTCAACTGGTTGGTCCATGTATGCATGAGGTTGCTCATGGTGTTGTTCGGGTCGAGCGTTGTCGGTGTGCCGTCCACGACGTTCTGCTTGTTGTTGTCGGTGAAGAAGTCACGTGTGGTGTTAGTGCGAGAGTATTTCACGTTGTCTGTGATGTTGACATACACCTTCTTGCCGAGCCAATGCTCGAACGTGGCGCCGAGCTTGGTGGTCAGCTCTTTGTTGTCGCGTGAATAGAACTGCCAGACTGTCTCGCTTCGCTTCTCACGCAGATATTCCAGGTCGCGGTTGTTATGTGTGTCCTCGTTGTTCCCGCTTATTTGTGTGTAGCCTTTCAGCGAGAACGAACCGCTCTTTCCGATGAAGTGCTCCCACGCATATTCTACGTATAAGTTGCGGTCCTGCTGCTCGGAAGACTGATAATTGCGGTTGCGCGTGATGAGACGTTCGTAAAGCGCGTCGCCGGGCTTCGCGGCAAGAGCGGCATTGAGCGAGTGATATTCAAACTTGTTCGGTTCATAGCCATACGAAGCCCCTTTGTCCTCGTTGGTTTTTCTGCTCTTCTCGTAGGAGGCTTTCGCCGTCACGCTGATGGTGTTCACGGAGTCGGTGTAGGCGAAGAGTCGTGCCTCCATATGTGGCTTAAAGTTATGCTTGTAGTGATAGTTTTCAGACACGGCGAAGGTGTGCTCCTTGTTGGGGAAGAAAGTCTCGGTGGACTTGCCTATAGTGTTCCATCCATCGTAGTGTCCTAAGTTGGCGCTGATGTCAAATCTGTTGTTCGAGTATTGGCTCGTACCCTTGGTATGCCAGTTGTGCTGATAGTTGTACGATCCGTATTGGCTCTTGCCGTCGCCGTCGATGTTAGAGTTCATTGTTGAATTCATTGTCTTGTCGACGTAGCGGTTGGCATTGTTTGCCTGTAGGTAAAGCATCTGCGGGTCGTGGTCGCTGAGCTTACGGGCGTTTCCTTCGAACATATATCTCTTCTTGGTCTGATATTGAGCCTTTACGTCGCCATACCATTTATCGAGGAAACCGGGCTTCACCTGAATGTCAAGCACTTGGTCTTCTTCGCCGTCGTCATTACCCGTGTGACGAGCCAGCTCCGACTTGCGGTCATAGAGCTTCAGCTTGTTAGCCACCTCGGCAGGCAACTGACCTATAATCTGGTCACCACCGAACAGGTCCTTACCGTTCATCATCATGCGTATGGGCTTGTTGTTCCAGTAGAGTTTGCCGTCACGGCGCTCCACACCTGGCAATTTCTTGATAAGCTCGTCAAGGCGTGCTCCTTCTTTCAGCTTGAATGCTTCGGGATTAAACACAATGGTGTCGCCCGACATCGTAATGCGCGGCACCTTTGCCGTCACCTCCACCTCCTTCAGCATAAGCGCCGTAGGCTGCAGCTTTATGACGCCAAAGTCTGTGGTGTCCTTCACCTCAGGACCGTAGGCATAGTCCACCTTGCGCGAATTCTTATATCCGATCATGCTGAACGTGAACATCACGCGGCCCTCCGAACTCGTATCGAGAATGAAGCATCCGGTGCTGTCTGTCTCACTGCTGCTCTGAATCGACCATCCTGGCTGCGGGTTGATCTCACTGCGTATAGTCGCTCCAACAAGTATCTCGCCCGTCTCGGCGTTCACTATCTTGCCCTTGAACGAGTCGGCATTACATACAGCTGTCTGCACAAGAGCGAGCAGCAATACAACAAATAGTTTCTTAATAAAGTTTCCCATAAGCTGATTATTTAAAAGGGTTATGTTTAAGATATGCAAATGTAGTAAAAAAAATGAAAAGCCTATAAGCTTTTCAATAAAAAACGTATTGTTTTTTGCGGGGGGGGGAATTGTGGCAAAATACGCTAAAACAATAGGTTTTGGAAAGACTATATTTGCATTTCTGATGCTCAATACTATGACCTCGGCGCACAATAAAATCTTTGGTGCGAAATTCTTGAGTTTTGAGCGTTTGGAGGCAATACGTTTATACACAGCGTGTTATGCGGTTCTCTTGCCGAAACGTTATAAAATAAGACTCGCAAAGCCCTACTTTTTTCTGCTATAGAGCCTCTTTTACACTCTAATACTGCCACTTTTCTCATACAACAGAGCCTCTTTTGTGCTCTAATAGTGGCACTATCAGAGTGTAAAAGAGGCTTTATCGTTAAGTGTTGGTGCTGTCTGCACAGCAGAACACCGTAAAAACAGCAAACCAGAACTCTATAATCAATTTTTATTTTGTAACATGTTTTTACTCTTTTGACAATATTTGCATGGTGGATATGTTATTGTTTCGCTACGCAAAACTAATTCGAATGGTACCCAAAATAGGAACCGCATATCAATTGCAATATCTCGCTTCTGACATTATTGTCATTAGCGCCATGCTTGCAATATCTTACAATACCATTCTTGTCTACAACAATGGTTAATGGATAACCCTCATTGCCTACTCGTTTGGTGAAATACGTGTCATTGGCAATGTGCGTCCAATTAAAGCCTTCCTTCTCAGTGATTTGCTTCACCTTGTCGACATTCTCAAAATTGGCTGAAATGAACTGCACATCAGGATATTTGTCTTTCCATGTCGAGAGCATAGGCATCTCCCTTCGGCACGGTCCGCAACCAGAATACCATACATTTATAACCGTAACACGACCTTTCAATTCTTCCTTAGTCCATGTTTTGCCATCAATATCTTTCTCTGCGAAATCATCCGGCAGAGCCTTGCCAACTATAAACTTCTCTACATCAGTTGAATTGATAAGCTTTTTCATCTTGTCAAAGTTCTGCACACCTTCCTCAAGTTGTTCACCATTAAGCACTCTCTCAAAAGGAATCTCATACTTCTTTATCGACTCCGGCACCTTGAAGTCGTCGCCCACCAAGAGATTGACTACACGATTACCATCCTTATCGGCAAGAGCCATTATCGAACTGCTTATCTTAAAAGCCTCATCCATCGGCAATTCCTTAGAAAAATAATGGCCTCCAATTCGATACATTGGCACTACCTTGTCCTGTGCCATCATCTGAGATGCGACACACAACAACAAACACAGCAGTAACAAAATCTTTTTCATACGTTGATTGTGTTTTATATCCTACCATTCATTATAGCAAGCATCACTTTGTCTTGACAATACAAATATCATGCGTTTTGCCCACTTCCCCATAGTCCATAGCAGCCTTAGAACCACGCTTCAACACAACGATATTTGAGATTTTCGATGGTGCAATGTCTTTCACTTCCTGAGACGTTGCTGACTTGCCATCTACCACATACAATATGTTCTCCTTACTTGCCTTGGTAAAGATTTTCAGCACACCATTCTTCCCTTTTTCTCCGTAGGCGTTGGCTACGTCCGAGCCTGGCTTGTACACATTTATTGAATTTATGTCGCCAGACTTGATATCGTCTATAGACCCAGTGTATTCCTTACCATCCAGAATAATCAATGGCTTGGAATTAAGCATGTCAAAGTTTGACACTTCCACCTCTCTCTTAACTGCCTTTTCCGACTTGTTTATATTGTTTCCATTTGCCAAAGTATCCTTTGTGATGAGATGCAATTCGGTAGAAACTTTATACGGTCGGTTTCTCAGACTATCAGGCAATATGTCGTCAGTATGTACATTATAAATATCACCTTTTTCATTCTTGATAACAATAAACGAGAGAATCTTCTTTCCAGTTAGTTGCGAACCGTCGAAATTTTCTATCTTCTCGCCATTAATGATAAAGACGTTTTCTTGCGCATACGATGCTGCTGCCACAAAGAGTGCAATAAATGTAAGGACAAAAAACTTTTTCATAAGTATAATATTTTAAGTTGTTTATTATTTCTATCGAGAGCTATAGGTTTTAATTGAGAGCTATAAGCTGGCTGCTCAACTCATCGTCAGAACATGAGACAATGAAGGAGGCAGATGTTCCATCATCATAACATTTGGTTACGATATTAGCCTCACCCACTTTTCTTATCTCATAACTTTCCACCTGTTCGTTTGGTAATGTTACCGTAGCGATGATATTATCAACCCTATTGACTATACTTGGTTCGACTGTAGGCAATCGCTTTTTGGTCAATCGCTTGGATTGATTCTTACTTTGAGTGTTATTATCAACCTTTTCCTCTGTAGATTTTTCTATTGCGTCAGTATCTTGTGTCTTGACGATGCCCACATCATATTTTACCCCGTCTGCCTTTTTAGGCTTTTCTACAGCAACAATTTTGTCTACAGCAGAAGTATTGTCTGTAAAAGCTGTCCATGGTCGGATAGCAACAAATGCCACTACTACTGCTGCACATGCCACCACAAACATCCAACGCCATATATGTAAGGCTGGTTTAGGCTGCGTTAGCATTGCATCAAGTTCCGCATTGCTGAAGTTGTAATCATCTGTCTTGAAGCTACGAAACATCTCCTTATATACTTGCCATTCCGTAGGAATATCATCAGCTGTATCGAAGTATTCTGCAAGCCGCTGTTCCTCGAGTTCAGTAGTCAGACCATCAACAAACTTGCCCAACAGTTTTTCTATATATTCTCTTGAGTATTTCATTGTTTTGCCTTTTTAAGATTCTTAATAAGTTCCATTCGTGCCTTGCTTATCATTCCACGCACCGAGCTTTCCGTAGTACCGAGTATACGTGCAATATCTGTATACGGCATATTCTCGACGTTGCGCATCCGTATAATGGCACGATGCCTGTCGCTAAGTGCTCTGATACTCTGTTTCAGCATACTGTCACTCTCTTTAATTTCCAGTTGGTTGTGCGGATTATCAGCATTAGCCATATATCCAACCTTCTCAATCTGCACATTACATCTTGCGTCACGAAGCATGTTAAGCGATATATTCCTACACACAACCGAAGCCATGTGCTGCATCTTTGTAGCATCCGCTATACGCTCACGTACAGTCCACAGTTTCAAGAGAGTTTCCTGAACAGCATCTTCAGCGTCAGAGCCATCCCCAAGATAGTGCATAGCCTGCTTGAGCAAACCATCGCGCAGCCTCTCAGCACCATTCACAAACTCTTGTTTTTCCACGTCATTTCTTTCTATTTGTTTTTATATTAATAATAACACAAGAGTTGTTATTTCGCTACGCAAAACTAATAAAATTTGAATATTAAGTTGCACGTTTGTCTATTTATTTGTAACTTCACAACGAAATAACAAAACCACAAGGCTATGGAGACGCAAGAGATAAGGAAATATCCCGTTGGAATGCAGACCTTCGATAAGATACGCGAAGGAAACTACATGTATATAGACAAGACAAAATATATTGTGAAGATGATGAAAAACGGTTCGCAATATTTGTTTCTGAGTCGCCCACGGCGATTCGGCAAATCTCTTTTTATCTCAACTCTTAAGGCTTATTTCGAAGGTCGTAAGGAACTGTTTGACGGTCTTGCCATTGCCGATTATGAGAAGGAGTGGGTGAAGCATCCGGTGCTTCACTTCGACATGAGCACGGCGAAGCACATGGATGAGAAAGGGCTTCTTAGCGAATTGAATCTTAAACTTCAGGAATATGAGAAGATATACGGACGTGAGGAAGGAGCGGAAAATCCCAACCAACGTCTGCAATATCTTGTAATGCGCGCTTGCGAACAAACCGGTCAGAAGGTGGTCATTCTTATTGACGAATATGATGCTCCGCTGCTTGATGTGGTACACGAGAAGGACAACTTGCAGAAGTTGCGCCGTATAATGCAGAACTTCTACAGTCCGATAAAGTCGCTCGACCCTTACCTTAAGTTTGTGTTTATCACGGGCATAACCAAATTCTCTCAACTGAGCATCTTCAGCGAGCTTAACAACCTCGACAACATAAGCATGTACGACCATTATTCTGCCATCTGCGGCATAAGTAAGACGGAACTGCTTACGCAGATGAAGCCTGATGTGGAATTGCTCGCTAAAGCCAACGGTGTTACGTTCAATGAGATGGTGGCTGAGCTTACCGACTTTTATGATGGCTATCATTTCAGCGAACATGCAGAGGATGTCTTCAATCCGTTTAGCCTTGTCAAGGCTTTGCGAAACAAGAAGGTTGCTGCCTACTGGTTCAGTTCGGGTACGCCGAGCTATCTGATAAAGACCTTGCAGAAATATCATGTGGGCGTGATGGACATAGAGAAGAAGAGCGCATCGGTTGACGACTTTGACGTGTCGCCCGAACAGATGACTTCTGCCTTGCCGCTTCTTTATCAGAGCGGTTATCTCACCATAAAGAAGTATAATCCTATTCTACAGAAATATCAGCTGGACTATCCTAACAAGGAAGTGCGCATAGGAATGGTAAAGTCGCTTGCTCCTAATTACCTGTCGCCAATACAGCTCGACAATAATGGATTCGTATTTGATTTTCTTGAGAATCTGTTGGAGAACAATATGGACGGGGCTTTGCAGAAGATGCAGGCGTATTTGGCAAGCATCTCCAATCAGCTGTCAAATAAGAACGAGCGCGACTTCCAGACTGTGTTCTATCTTATCTTCAATCTTATGGGAGCTTACATAAAGGTGGAGGAATGTAGCGCAATAGGCAGAGCAGACGCCGTGCTGCACTTGCCGGACGCCATATACGTGATGGAGCTGAAGTATGACGGTTCTGCCGACGCTGCCCTGCAACAGATTGACGACAAGGGCTATCTTATTCCGTATTCGGCAGAGGGCAAGCGCCTGATAAAGGTAGGCGTAAACTATGACAGCCTTAAACGAACGATCGGAGAATGGAGAATAAAGGAAGGGTAAATACTATGAGGGATGCCAAATAATCTTTGGCATCCCTCAAATAATTATGATTCTGTTTCCATTAAGCCTCTTTCCATTCTTCTATAGTGCCAGTCTTCGACGAGAAGCTTACGCCTATTTTGCGTACTTGGCGACTGTCTGCCTTGTATGGACGTGCGTAGCCCTTGTCTTCGATTTGCTGCAATGCCTCGTCAGCTGTGCCGTCAAGCTTGAATTCGAAGATATAGACGTTGGTTTTTGTTTCGATAATGCAGTCTGCCCTTCCCTCGCTCTGCTGCTTTTCGGTAAGTACAATATAGGTGCTGAGAATGCGGAAAATCAGGTAGAACGTATAGTGGAAATAGCGTTCCTTCTCCGTTTCCATATCCTTGCGGCGCATAGTGTAAGGAATGCTGGCAAAGAATGCCGTGAGGCTTTTGCGCCATACGTCGAGGTCGTTAAGCTGTATGGCGCGATAAAGCTGAATGGCAAGCGTTGTTGCCGACTCTTTTGTGCCAAGATAGTTGGCTGCAATGAGCGTCAAGAAGCCTTTCTTCACCTCGTTGTTCGGCAGGTCGAGCAGATAGGAGTTGGAGTAAGGGTCGTAATCCTTTATCGTCAGATAGCCGCTCTGATAAATCATTGGCAACGGACGCTCCACGTCAGCTCTATAGTCAACAAACTCTGATGTGTCATAGTAATTGCCGGTCAGGTCGTTCAGATTCTCGTTGGTGTGACTGAGAAGGCGGACAAGGTAAGTTGGTGTGCCGGTGCGGAACCAGTAATCCTGAATGCTACGGCTGTTGAGCGCATTGAGAACGCTGAAGGGATTGAAGATGTCGGTCATCTTATTGCTGAAGTGATAGCCGTCATAATGACGTTGCAGCATATCGCGCACTTCTTCGGAAGTCACGCTCATTTCCTCTGCCATTGCGTCAATCTCGTCATGGAACACCGTCTCCAGCTCCTCCTTCGTTATGCCACATATCGCATCATACTTTGAGTTCATGCTGATGTCCTCGGGCTGATTGAATCCGCTGAAGACGCTCACCTGCGAGAACTTGGTGACACCCGTCAGCAGCACGAATCGCAAGTCTTGGTCGGCAGCCTTGAAAGCTGAATAAAAGCCTTTGAGAGTCTCACGGTTATAGTCCTCCATCAACAGCTCGTCGTCGTCAAGTCTTACCTTACGTTCTGTGTCGAGCACGTCAAGCAACGGCTTATCGTATTCGTCAATAAGCACCACACAACGCTTGCCTGTCTGCTTATGTACATGGGCAAGCAGTCGGACAAAGCGTTCGCCAGGTGAATAGTCGGGGTTTCCTTGGAAGCCGTATTCGCGCTCCCAGTCTTCCACGCGTCCCTTGATAAGCCGTTGCAAGGTATGGGGAACGGTGAAGTCGCTTCCGTTAAAGTCGATATGAAATATAGGATATTGGTCCCATTTTGTCTCCAACGAATCAATGGCAAGTCCTGTGAAGAGATCCTTCTCTCCACTGAAATAATATTTAAGCGTTGACACAAGCAGACTCTTCCCGAATCGTCTTGGACGACTCAGAAAGAAAATAGAACCTTCATTTACTATTTTATACAACAAAGCAGTCTTGTCAATATAAACAAAACCATCCTTCCGTATCTTTTTAAAATCTTGTATGCCGATAGGATATTTCATAATCAGTTGTTTTGATTTACAAATATACTTTATTTTAATGATTCGTACAAATATTCATCTGATATCTTTCATAAAGAAAAAAATGTGTATCTTTGACATCAGATAAACATTAAAGTATATATGACGATGACATTACAGGAAGCAATAATGCTAAGACATAGCGTGCGCAGGTACGTTCACAAGCCTTTGTCGGCAGAGATAGTTGAGACGTTACGGAAGAAGATTGAGGAGTGTAACGCTGAGGGAGGGCTGCACATACAGCTTGTCACCAACGAGACACGAGCTTTCACGGGACTCTTCTCGTACGGTAAGTTCTCTGGCGTGGAGAACTACATTGTGATGGTAGGCAGGAAGGCTGACGACTTGGACGAGCGTGTGGGCTATTACGGGGAGCAACTGGTGCTGCTGGCGCAGACTCTCGGACTGAACACCTGCTGGGCAGGACTGAGCTATCGCAGAGTGGACGAGGCTTACAGCGTGGGCAACGACGAGAAGCTGACGTGCATGATAGCCTTGGGATATGGCGCCACACAGGGACATAAGCGCAAGAGCAAGACGGCGGAGCAGGTGAGCAACGTCGGCAGCGACTCGCCCGAATGGTTTCGCAAGGGAGTGGAAGCCGTGCTGATGGCGCCAACAGCCATCAATCAGCAGAAGTTCTCCTTCTCTCTCTTGCCGCAAGAGCAAGGCACAGGAGAGAAACCGAAGGTGCTCGCCAAGCGCGGCTTCTCAATGGTGGGCTACACCAAGATGGACCTTGGCATAGCCAGACTGCACTTCGAAATAGGAGCAGGAACGGAAAACTTCGATTGGGCGTAACGGCCTTTTATATAAAGAGAACAATTATGAAGACACTTCCATACATAGTATTCTGCTTTATCATGCTTTGCGCATTGTGCACCAGCATCAACAGTTATAACAGAACAGAGAATATGATAGCGCAGGACGTAAACAGGGCATTGGAGCAGGTTCTGACGAAGATGCCTGACAATGTGGTAACCACAGACACCATACGCTGTTATCGTAACTGTCTGACCATTGCCGAGTTGAAAGATACGGCAGGCATTGCCATGCGTACTGTTCGTAGGGACGGACGTTGGGAGACGAAGATGGTGGCAGAGGCCAACTGTGGCTTTGCTGCGACATTCATGATGTCTGACCAGAAGGCTTCCGGCTCTCTTATGTTTGTCGGTATGGCGTGGCTGTTGGGTAGTCTGTGGTATGTGAAGCGGAAAAGGCCGGAACTGGTGGCGCAAGGTTTGTCGTACGGAGGCATAGTGCTCAATGGCGACAAGTTTATGACGCTTTCGGGCGAACAGATCCGTCTTACACCAATGCAGCATTCCCTGCTCGAGATGTTTATGATGACGGACACGCATACTCTCTCAAAACATGAGATTTGTGACCGTCTATGGCCGAAGAAACCTGACGCCAGCGATACGCTCTACACTCTTGTACGACGCATTAAGCCAATCATCGAAGCTCATAGCCGTCTGAAGATAGAGTCGGACAGAGGCAAGAGCTATAGTCTGAAACTCAAATAGATAGGATGGTTGTCAGTCAATTGTCAGGGAAATGTCAGACAGATAAATTGGCTTTCTTACAAGGAGAGTATATATTTGCACCGAAAATCAAAAAATGGTGCAAATGAAACGATTGATTACACTTTCCATTATTCTTTCTTCCACATTCTGTGCTTATGCTCAGGATGTGGAGAAAACCGTTACGCTCGATGAGGTTACGGTTAAGGCAGCCAAGGTTGTGAACAAGGCTGACGGTATGATTATTTATCCTACCGATGCTCAGAAGCAGGCTTCCAGCAATGGCTACAGCTTTCTTGAGAAACTCACTCTCGCCAATCTTCGTATCGACAACATCAACCACACCATTACTGCCATTGACAATAGGGGAGGAGTTCAACTCCGAGTGAATGGTATCGTAGTAGGCAAACAGGAGATGTTGGCTCTCAATCCTAAGGACATTGTGAAGATTGACTTCATAAACAGTCCAGGAGTCCGTTATGGTGACGGCATAGCCTATGTCATTGATATAGTGACACGTAGAAACGAGAGCGGATATAACGTTGGCACTGACCTTACCTCAGCGCTAACTACGTTGCAAGGCGATGGTATGGTTTACGGCAAGTGGAACCGTGGCAAGAGCGAATGGGCGCTTTCGTACGATATTAGCGGTTTCAGAACCAAAGGTGCAAAGAGCACGCAGTTGGCAGAATATACCTTGACGGACGGCAGCGTCTACACCATCGAACGTAACAGCGTGGAGTCGCTTCGTAAATCTTTGGCTCACGATACGAAACTAACATATAACTGGGCTGACTCCACGGCAACTGTCTTTCAGGCTTCTTTGAGCGGATCGTTCAATGAAGCTCCCGACAACTTTACCGTTATGGACATCAAGGACGGCAACCGCCAATACAGAGCAACAAGCCGGAATGATGACAAGAGCTGTTCGCCGGTGCTGGATATCTACTTCTTCCGTCAGCTTACCGCGCGTCAGTCAGTTACAGCCAATGCTGTAGGTACTTACATCTCCACGCAGACCAGCAGTTATTATGACGAGGGCGCTCCTTATAAATATGATGTGGACGGCAAGACGGCTTCACTGCTTACTGAGGTTATATACGAGAACCGCTTGAAGCCATTTACGCTTTCAGCTGGCTTTAACTACAGCTATAAACATACAAAGAACGACTATTCGGGTGACGCTTCGTCCTTGACCAATACGGACAACAACCGCATGTATGCCTTTGCCGAAATAAAGGGTATGCTCAGACCGTTGAGCTATTCATTGGGAACTGGCGCAAGTTATATCCATTATATTCAGAACGGTCATAGATATAACTTCTGGACTTTCCATCCAAAGGCATCGCTGATTTATCAGATCAATAACGGCATGCAGTTGAGCTATACTTATCAGATGCAGGACCGGATATCCCGTATTGCCATGACGAGCGATGCTATGGTCCGCACAAATAGCATGGAATGGACTGTAGGCAATCCCGACCTGAAACCTTCACGTGACATGGAGCACCGACTGCAGCTTTCATACAACAACAACCGCTTGCAGACCTTCTTTGACGCTTACTTCAAGCAATGCCTGAAGCCGAACATGGCTCACTATGAACGGAGAGACGACAATCAATTCATATATACGCAGGTGAACCAAAAGGAGATTGACGTATTGGATGTCATGGCATACGCAGGATATTGGCTCTTGCCAGAGAAACTTCAGATTGCCGCCAATGGAGGTCTGTACAGATGCTTCAATTTCGGTAACGACTATACGCATTGTTACACCTCATGGTATTATGCAGGCAGCGTCACGGCTTATCTCGGCAATTTCACGTTGCAAGGATACATAGATAATGGCAGCAGATTCTTGGAAGGCGAATCGAAGGGTTACAACGGAGCCTACTCGGTTCTGAAGGTATCCTACGTATGGCGCGACTGGCAGTTTGCATTATCCTGGTCTAATCCCTTCGACAACAACTACAAGGCATACGAAAACGAATTGCTCAACCGTGACATATATAAGCATACCATCGGCTATTCCAAAGGCAACGGCAACCAAATATCCCTGAACCTATCCTGGCGACTAAGCCGAGGCAGCAAGCATAAGACAGCAGAAAAGAGAATTAACCTGCGCGACACGGATAATGGTATTATAAAATAAAAATACAAAAAACGACAATAGAGACAATGTAGACAACTCAATAGCGGTTGTCAGTCATTGTCTCTATTGTCGTTTTTATGTTATTGAGAGTTGGGATTTAATAACACTCAACTCTCAATTATTAATTCTAAACTCGAAGATTAGTATTCGTTCCAAGCCTTGATGCCGATATCCTCAAGCTTCGTTGTGCAGAATGCGTAGATGAACGCACTTGCGAGGCGGGCGTTGGTGATAAGAGGCACGTTAAGGTCGATGGCGGCACGGCGAATCTTATAGCCGTTGCTGAGCTCTGAACTTGTGAGGTTCTTCGGGATGTTGACCACCATATCGATGGTGTGGTTGTGCAACAGGTCGAGAGCCTTAGGCTCGTCACCCTCCTCAGAGGGCCAGAGCACGTGTGTGTTCTCGATGCCGTTCTCGGTAAGGAACTTGCTGGTTCCGGCTGTAGCATAGAGTTTGTAGCCATTGTCGATGAGCATCTTGGCAGCGTCGAGCATTTCCACCTTCTGCTTGGCACCACCAGTTGAGAGAAGGATGTTCTTCTTCGGGATGCGGTGGCCTACAGAGAGCATACTCTTCAGCAATGCTGTGTTGGTGTCGTCGCCCAAGCAACCTACCTCACCGGTAGAGCTCATGTCTACGCCGAGCACTGGGTCGGCCTTCTGCAGACGGTTGAACGAGAACTGTGAAGCCTTGATACCTACGTAGTCGAGATCGAAGAGGTTCTTGTTAGGCTTCTCAACCGGCAGACCGAGCATTACGCGTGTGGCAAGCTCGATAAGGTTGATCTTCAGAACCTTGCTTACGAACGGGAACGAACGTGAGGCGCGGAGGTTACACTCGATAACGAGGATGTCGTTGTCGCGTGCCATGAACTGGATGTTGAACGGACCGTTGATGTGGAGCTCCTTGGCAATCTGACGACCTACACGCTTACAGCGACGAACGGTCTCGACGTAGAGCTTCTGCGGCGGGAACTGGATGGTGGCATCACCTGAGTGGACACCGGCAAACTCGATGTGCTCAGAGATGGCGTAGGCGATAACCTCACCGTTCTTAGCCACGGCGTCCATCTCAATCTCCTTGGCGTGCTCGATGAACTTGCTCACAACGACCGGATGGTCCTCGCTGACGTTGGCAGCCAACTGGAGGAATCGCTTCAGCTCGTCCTCGTTAGAGCATACGTTCATGGCAGCACCGGAGAGTACGTAAGAAGGACGTACGAGTACGGGGAAGCCTACACGCTCGATGAAGCGGTCGATGTCCTCCATGCTTGTAAGTGCGCTCCACTCTGGCTGGTTGATGCCGTTGTTGGTAAGCATCTGCGAGAACTTGGCGCGGTCCTCAGCGTTGTCGATGTCCTGAGCCTTGGTGCCGAGGATGGGTACGTGCTGCTCGTCGAGGAGCATGGCAAGGTTGTTAGGAATCTGACCACCGGTAGATACGATTACGCCGTGAGGTGTCTCGAGGTCGATGATGTCCATCACGCGCTCGAATGTAAGCTCGTCGAAGTAGAGACGGTCACACATATCGTAGTCAGTAGATACGGTCTCGGGGTTATAGTTGATCATAACCGAGCGATAGCCCTCCTTGCGGATGGTGTTGAGAGCCTGAACGCCACACCAGTCGAACTCTACAGAAGAACCGATACGGTAAGCGCCCGAACCGAGAACGATGATAGAACGCTTGTCGTTCTCGAATGTGATGTCGCTCTTCACGCCGGCGTATGTAACGTAGAGGTAGTTGGTCTGTGCCGGATACTCGGCAGCGAGGGTGTCAATCTGCTTGACGACAGGAAGAATGCCATAATTCTTACGACGTGTACGAACCACGAGCGAAGCCTTACGCATTGACTTAAGCTCGTCCTCCAGGCCTACGGCACGTGCAATCTGGAAGTCGGTGAAACCGTATACCTTTGCTGTGCGGAGGAGTTCGCGGTCGAGAGTGTTGATGTTGCACTTCTTCATAGCCTCGTCGATGTCGATGATGTGCTTCAGCTTCTCGAGGAACCACTTGTCAATCTTGGTCAGATCATGAATCTGATCAACGGTGTATCCCTTGTGCATAGCCTTCGAGATAACGAAGACACGCTTGTCAGTCGGCTCGCGCAGAGCAGCGTCGATGTCCTCTATCTCAAGCTCCTTGTTCTCAACGAAGCCGTGCATGCCCTGACCGATCATACGCAGACCCTTCTGGATGGCTTCCTCGAAGTTGCGGCCGATGGCCATAACCTCACCTACAGACTTCATTGAAGATCCAAGCTCCTTGTCTACACCGCGGAACTTAGAGAGATCCCAACGCGGAATCTTGCAGACTACGTAGTCGAGAGCGGGCTCGAAGAAAGCCGATGTGGTCTTCGTTACGGAGTTCTTCAGCTCGAACAAGCCATAACCCATACCGAGCTTGGCAGCTACGAAGGCGAGGGGATAACCGGTGGCCTTGGAAGCGAGGGCTGATGAACGGCTCAGACGAGCGTTAACCTCGATAACGCGATAGTCTTCTGACTTCGGGTCGAAGGCGTACTGCACGTTACACTCACCTACGATGCCGATGTGACGGATGATCTTGATGGCGAGAGCACGGAGCTTGTGATACTCAGAGTTGGTGAGAGTCTGTGACGGAGCGATAACGATTGACTCGCCGGTGTGGATGCCCAGAGGGTCGAAGTTCTCCATGTTGCAGACGGTGATACAATTGTCGTAGCGGTCGCGAACCACCTCGTACTCTATCTCCTTCCATCCCTTCAAGCTCTTCTCCACCAATACCTGCGGAGAGAATGAGAATGCCTTCTCAGCGAGCTTGTTGAGCTCTTCCTCGTTGTCGGCAAAGCCTGATCCGAGTCCGCCAAGTGCGTAAGCGGCACGGATGATGACAGGATAACCCAGTTCGGCAGCAGCCTTACGTGTCTGTTCTATTGTCTCGCAAGCCTCGCTCTTGATGGTCTTGACATTAATCTCGTCGAGCTTCTGAACGAAGAGCTCGCGGTCCTCTGTGTCCATGATGGCCTGTACGGGAGTACCGAGCACCTTCACGTTATACTTCTCAAGGATGCCCTGACGATAAAGCTCCACACCACAGTTGAGTGCGGTCTGACCGCCGAATGAGAGCAGGATGCCGTCGGGACGCTCCTTCTTGATAACCTCCTCTACGAAGTAAGGCTGAACTGGAAGGAAATAAATCTGATCGGCAACACCCTCTGAGGTCTGTACGGTGGCGATGTTAGGATTGATGAGCACAGTCTGCACACCCTCTTCACGCAAAGCCTTCAGAGCCTGAGAGCCAGAATAGTCGAACTCGCCCGCTTCGCCAATCTTCAAGGCACCCGAACCGAGCAACAATACTTTCTTTATATTTTCGTCTTTCATTTATTCTAAGTGTTTTTAATTGATAAGGGGCTTTTACTTCAACGCTTCTACGAACTTGTCGAACATGAACTCTGTGTCAACCGGACCTGAGCATGCCTCCGGGTGGAACTGGCTTGAGAACCAAGGCTTGCTCTTGTGGCGGATGCCCTCGTTAGATCCGTCGTTCATGTTAACGAACAGCTCTTCCCAATCCTTGCCGAGTGTCTTTGCGTCTACAGCGTAGCCGTGGTTCTGCGATGTCACGAAGCACTTCTCTGTGCCAACCATGCGTACCGGCTGGTTGTGTGAACGGTGACCATACTTGAGCTTGTAGATGTGAGCGCCTGCAGCCTTTGCGAGCAGCTGGTTGCCCATACAGATACCGCAGATAGGCTTGTCCGAAAGGCTCATCTGCTTCTGGATAATCTTAACTGCGTCCTCGCACATGTCTGGGTCGCCAGGACCGTTGGCAAGGAACAGACCGTCAAACTCCATATCGGTGTAGTCATAGTTCCAGGGCACACGGATTACCTCGCAGCCACGATTGATGAGGCAGCGGATGATGTTGGCCTTCACACCGCAGTCGACGAGCACCACCTTCTTCTCGGCTCCCTCGTTGTAACGGATGATTTCCTTGCAGCTCACCTTGTCCACGAAATTAACTCCAGCATACTCGGCAGTCGGCACGTTCTCAGGCTCATCATCGAAGAGAATCTTGCCCATCATCACGCCATGCTCACGCAGCACCTTTGTAAGCTCGCGGGTGTCGATGCCGGTAATTCCGGGCACCTTCTCTCTCTTGAGCCAGTCAGCGAGGCTCTCCACAGCATTCCAGTGGCTATACTGTTCGCTGTAGTCAGCCACGATGATGGCTGAAGCGTAGATTTTGTCACTCTCCATGAACGTGGGCAGTCCGTTTGCTTCTGTCGTGAACGGCGGCACGCCATAGTTGCCTACCAGCGGATACGTCAGTGTCATAAGCTGTCCGGCATAAGAAGGGTCGGTAAGCGACTCGGGATAACCCATCATCGCTGTGTTGAAAACGACCTCTCCAGCCACCGGTGCTTCATAACCGAATGACTTACCATGGAACTTGGTTCCGTCTTCCAATACTAAAGTTACGTTTCTCATACTTATATCTTCGATTATTTATTCAATAAAATTCTTGATTTCTCAATTTGTCTTTTCGCACTAAGAGAGCGTGTTATCCTTCTGAATAACACACTCTCTCGTGATGTTGTATGTATGCAGCTTACGCTTACATCTGTTTCTCCATGTAGTTGACGAATGCCTGATTGCAGAGCTTTGTACCGCCCGGTGTGGGATACTTGCCCGTGAAATACCAGTCGCCCTTGTGGTCGGGGATGGCTTCGTGCAGTCCGTCTATAGACTGATAGACGAGTTCTACGGGTGTCTCCAGCTCCTCAGGACGCAGCATTTCCACAATCTTCTTGTTTATCTCGTCAATGCTGAACGGCTTGTAGACGTCGCGTACGCAGTTGCGCATCATCTCCTTCGGCTTGAGAAGTTCCAGCTTGCACGAGTCGTAAACTCTCTTCAGCAGATCCTGCATGCCACGCTCCTTTATCAGCTCCATCGTTGCACGGAACACGCAGAACTCCTCCAGACGGGGCATGTCAATGCCGTAATAGTCAGGATAGCGAATCTGCGGTGCCGACGAAACTATTACGATCTTCTTCGGGTGCAGGCGGTCGAGGATACGCAGGATGCTCTCCTTAAGAGTGGTTCCGCGTACTATCGAGTCGTCAATCACTACGAGGTTGTCAACGTAAGGCTCGATGCATCCGTATGTGATGTCATATACGTGTGAAGCGAGGTCCTTGCGCGAATTGCCTTCGGTGATGAAGGTTCGCAGCTTGATGTCCTTTATAGCCACCTTCTCAGAGCGCACGTATGTGTCGAGGATGGCGTGCAGCTCTTCGTCGGTAGGAGTATGGTCGAGCTGTTGTATTTTCTTTACCTTCAGCTCATTGATGTATTTCTTGAATCCGGAGAGCATGCCGTAGTATGCCACCTCCGCTGTGTTCGGTATGAACGAGAAGACGGTGTGTTCGATGTCGTCGTCCACTGCCTTCAGAATTTGCGGCACGAGCAGTTCGCCCAGACGTTTGCGCTCTTTGTAGATGTCGCGGTCTGATCCGCGGCTGAAGTAAATGCGCTCGAACGAGCAAGCCGAGTCGCCGCGCTGCTTAAGAATCTCTTCGATGCGCATCTCTCCGCGTCTGTTTACGAGGAGTGCGTTGCCGGGCTGCAGCTCCTGGATGTCCTCACACTCGAGGTCGAACGTGGTCTGCAGTACGGGGCGCTCTGACGCCACAGCCACAAACTCGTCGTTGGCGTAATAGAACGCAGGACGGATGCCCCAGGGGTCGCGCATGGAGAACATCTCGCCCGAACCGGTCAGACCGCACATCACGTATCCGCCGTCGAAGTCGGGCATGGATGTCTTCAGGACATTGGCCATGTCCATGTGCTCATCTATATAATGTGTAAGCTCCATGCCGTCCAGTCCTTGCGCCTTTGCCTCTACGAAGTTTCGCTCAGCCTCACGGTCAAGACGGTGTCCCATCAGTTCGAGGAGTGTATATCCGTCGCTGTAGATTCTCGGAAACATGCCTCGTGTGAGCATCTTCTGGAATATCTCGTCGATATTGGTCATGTTGAAGTTGCCGCAGATGCAGATGTTCTTGGCCTGCCAGTTGTTGCGGCGCAGGAAGGGATGGACGTATGACAGTCCCTTCTTTCCCGTCGTGGAATATCTCAGGTGTCCCATATACAGCTCGCCGGCGAAGGGCAGGTGCTCCTTGGCGAAGTCGGCGTCTGCGAGCAATTCGGGTGACAGGCAGGCATACTCTTTCTGCACACGTCCGAATATTTCGGTTATGGCATCTTTGCCTTCGGCTCGTTCTCGGAACATATATTCTGATCCTGGCTGTCCGTCGAGCTTCACGCACGACATACCGGCACCTTCCTGTCCGCGATTGTGCTGTTTCTCCATCATAAGATACAGCTTGTTCAGTCCGAACATCCATGTTCCGTACTTCTCTTGGTAGTATTCCAGCGGCTTCAGCAATCTGATCATTGCTACGCCACACTCATGCTTTAATGGTTCCACGATTATTGTTATTTTATGTTTTTATTGGCAATTTGTTTGCCTTAACGCTTGTATACGAATAAAAATTAAGCGTCAGGTTCTTTACCCAACGCTTTATATAGTGCCGTGGGGCACTTATCTTACAATATTAACAACCAATGAAGCTACAGACGTCAAGATGCTCACGAATGAGAACCACAACGTTGTAGACTGACCGATAGCGGAGTTCTTGGCCTTTACCTTGTTCGGCTCCACATATATATAGTCGTTCTGCTGCACGTAATAATACGGAGAGTTGATGATATTGGCATCATTGAGGTTGAGGCGGTGAGCCTCTTTCTGACCATCGGCGTTCTCGCGGATGAGAAGCACGTTGTCACGACGTCCGTAAATGGAGAGATCGCCTGCTTGGGCAAGGGCCTCAAGCACGCTCATCTTCTCTGTCGTAACAGGCACTACCTTTGGTGATGCCACTTCGCCTGCAACCGTAACACGATAGCTTGACATTGAAACAGTAACGACAGGGGCTTCTGATTCTGCAAGATAAGGCTTAATCTTCGACTTAATAAGTTCCTCGCACTGATTTTTAGTAAGTCCTGCAACATGAATAGTGCCAACAACAGGGAAGTCGATATCACCATTATTGTCTACCAGATATGACAGGAGAGAGCCTGAGGAAGAATTAAGACGTCCGTCAGCGCTAAGCGTGCTCTGAATCGAGAGATTAAACGGTTGGGATGTCGACGGATCTGAAGTCACAACAGTTATGGTCAGCTGGTCTTTCGGCATGATGTGAGCATCATACAGTCCCTTGGATGCCGCCAAACTTATAGAGTCGATGTTTTGGAAATAGGAAACTTGCTTTGCTGACGTACAAGAGTTGAGCAGCAAAACAATCGTCATAATAACAATTGGAAAAAATAACTTCTTCATAAAAATCTGCGATGCAATATAATATATATAATCGTATACGAATTTCTCTGCAAAAATACTACTTATTTCAGACTCTACAAAGTTTTTTCGCCGATTTATTTTATTTGGCTTGTTTTAAAGCCTCAATGCAGATGTCTAAAGCCTTTATCTTGACGGGATATACAGCTTTTATCTATGTCAAAATGAAAGCGTGAAGGTTTTCCGCTACTTTCTATTCGGTATTTTAAGTGGCATATTGTCGCAAACAATCTATAATTTCGTATTTTTTAGGGGTTTTCAGTGAAATATTGTAAATACAGGCGTTTCGTATATAAAAAGCTTGACAAAACAACTTGAAATATCATAATTTTATATTAATTTTGCAAAGGTCATTAAAAGAATAACCCCCTTAAAAAGTACAATGATGAACAACGACAGAGCAAATACACGCGTCAACAAGGTGCTGCTTATCTATACCGGCGGCACCATTGGTATGGGACGCAATGTGCAGACAGGAGCGCTTGAGCCTCTTAACTTCGAACACCTGATTGCCAATCTGCCAGAATTCGCTTACTTGCAGACTGACATCGACACTTATCAGTTCACACCGCCAATCGACTCGTCTGACATGTCGCTCAGGAGGTGGGCACAGCTCGTGCGCATCATTGCAGACAATTATGACAGTTACGACGGCTTTGTCATCCTTCATGGCACAGACACCATGGCTTACACGGCGAGTGCCTTGTCGTTTATGCTTGAGAATCTTACCAAGCCGGTCATTCTTACCGGATCGCAGTTGCCGATTGGTCAGTTGCGCACCGACGGTAAGGAGAATCTTGTCACAAGTATAGAGCTTGCTTCGGCATGCGACGAAGATGGACATCCGATGGTTCCGGAGGTCTGCATCTATTTCAGCGGAAAGCTTATCCGCGGCAACCGCAGTACGAAGGAGAATGCAGACGGATTCAATGCCTTCAATTCGTTCAACTATCCGTTACTTTGCGACGCTGGCATCGAGTTCAACTTCCATCCTCACTACATCCTCAAGCCCGACTATTCGCGTCCGATGATTCCTCATACGGCTTTAGATCCAAATGTTGTGGTGTTCTCGCTCTTCCCGGGCATCCAGCAGAACGTGGTGCGCCACTTCCTCGATGTGCCCGACTTGCGTGGCATCGTCCTCCGCAGTTACGGCAGCGGCAATGCTCCTCAGAAGCCGTGGCTCATCCAGCTTCTCAAGGAAGCCACGATGCGCGGCGTAACAATCGTCAATATCAGTCAGTGTGTGGCTGGCAGCGTAAAGATGGGACGTTACGAAGCCAGCTTCCATCTTAAGGAGGCCGGCGTCGTGAGCGGTTATGACAGCACAGTGGAGAGTGCTGTCACAAAATTGATGTTTCTGCAGGCCAAATACAAGGACTGCCATACTATACGCAGCCTTATGGACCGCAGTATCTGCGGCGAAATTACAAGAGGCTAAAGCTCTGAAATGGCTTTAGCTCTCATTTACGAAATTTAAAATTTGGGCATCGTGACCTCGAACATCGGGTTGTCACGATGCTCTTTCTTTATAATGTCCACCAGTTCGCGGACAATCTCCGGATGCACAGCTGCCAAATCGTTGTCCTCGTGTATGTCGTTGGCGAGATTGTAGAGGCGTGGCTCTCCCTTCACCACCACTAACTTCCAGTCGCCGCGGCGCACACCAAACTGATCGGTCTCGTGGAATTCCCAGTACAAATGGTCATGCTTCTGCTGCTTGTCATCGTTGCCCAAAAGGGTGGGGGCTATGCTGATGCCGTCAAAGCCGTCGCCAGGCAACTGCTTGTTGGTGTAACGGCGGCGGAAATCCTTCACGCCAGCGAGGTCGCAGAACGTAGGCATGAGGTCGTAGAAGGCAAACTGAAGGTCGCTGACGCTTCCCGCCTTTATATGCTCCGGCCACCATGCTATGAACGGGATGCGTATGCCACCCTCATAGCACTGGCGTTTCAGACCTTTCAGCTTGCCGTCGCGTCCGAAATATTCAGGGTCGGCACCGCCTTCCTCGTGAGGACCGTTGTCTGACGTGAATATCACGATGGTGTTCTTGTCGAGCCCTTTCTCGCGCAACTTGGCGAACACTTCTCCTACGTAGCTGTCCAGACGGGTTATCATTCCTGCAAAGTGGGCATGTGTGTGCTCCACGGGATTATAGCGCGAACCTTCCTGTCCTCCCCAAGTCTTGTCCACAAAGAACTTCTTCTTATATTCCTCCAATATCTCGTCGTCGGGTTGAGCAAGTTCGGCGTGAGGAAGTGTGTAGGTAAAGAAGCCTACGAACGGATGGCTGGCATCCTGACTGTCTATCCATTCCAGGGCCTTGTCATGGATAATGCGTGCCGAGTATTGAGGACGCTTAAAGTAGTCGGGACCGAACATCGGATACTTGCTGTTGTCTTCGAGCACTTCGCGCACCACGGCTGTGTCGCCAGCCGATCGTGAGAAGCGGTTGAGGAAGTTGGGATAATAAAGGTGGGCCTGGAACTGGCAGATATATCCATAGAACTCGTCAATGCCGCGCTTGTCGGGTGTAGATGCCGAACCTTCGTAGCCACCCGCCCACTTGCCGAACACTCCGGTGCGATAACCACGGTCCTTTAGCATCTCGGGCAGAATCTTGTGAGCCGGGTCGTAAGGTTCCTGACCCACTACGGCAAAGTCTGTGTTGTCACCGTACTTTACGGTATGTTCGGCTGACCAGTATTCCTTGTTGCCTCTTACGTGTGTATGTCCTGAGTGCTGTCCCGTCATTAGAGTGGCGCGTGACGGTGCCGATACCGGCGAACCTGCGTATGCCTGAGTGAAGCGCATACCCTCTGCCGCCATGCGGTCTATGTTGGGAGTTGAGATATAAGGTTGTCCGTAGCAGGCGAGGTCGCCATATCCCATGTCGTCGCACAGGATGAAGATGATGTTTGGAGCCTGCGTCTTGTGTGCCTTGCTGTAAGCGTATAACGGAGCCACTACGAGAGGCAGCGCCGCCAAGAGTGATTTGTTTGTTTTCATTAGTTTTTTCTTGTTTTAGATTTCGTCGTCTAAACTTGAGTAATATAATAAAAGGAGACTATGTCGATTTTGTCGCGCATAGCCTCCTTATTATATTTATTTGTTCTTTACAGTCTTTCTACCTTACTCAGCGCGGAAGTTCGGAAGATCCTCCTTGGTAAAGTTGGTGATGTAAGCGTGCTCGCCGATGACGTTGGCCTGAGCCATGCGCACGTATACATTGGCGCTCTTTGCGAAGAGCTCTGCAGAACGTGTGGCGTCCTCGAGGATGAGCAGCGACATGATGATGTCGCCGGTCATGTTGTAGAGGCGGCGTGCGAGGAAGTCGTGTGTCTCCTGGTCCTGAGCCTCCTTCACGTACTCCATAGCCTGCTCGTACAGCTTCACCATCTCCACTACGCGAGCCTTCAGCGGCTTCAGCTCCTCTGCCACTTCCTTCTCAAGCATCTCCTTGATGATGCTGAGGTAAGTGCCGTTAGAGATGTAGCGGATGGCAGCCACAACCTGCAGCTGTGTGGTTCCCTCATAGATAGAGAAGATGCGGGCGTCGCGATAGAGGCGCTGGCACTTATACTCCATGATGAATCCTGAACCGCCGTGCACCTGGATGGCGTCGTAAGTGTTCTGGTTGGCATATTCTGAGTTCATACCCTTAGCCAGCGGTGTGAATGCATCGGCAAGGCGAGAATATTTCTTCAGCTCCTGACGCTCCTCAGCTGTGAGCTTGCGCTCGCGTGAGATATCCTCCAGAGCCTTATAGATGTCCACGTAGCGTGCTGTCTGATAAAGGATAGATCTGCCGGCGTCGAGCTTTGCCTTTATACGTGCAATCATGTCGTAAACAGCAGGGAACTTAACGATCTCTGTGTCGAACTGCTTGCGCTCACGAGCATACTTCAGAGCCTCGTCGTAAGCAGCCTGGCTTACGCCTACAGACTGAGCGGCAATACCCAGACGTGCACCGTTCATAAGAGCCATTACGTACTTGATAAGTCCGAGACGTGTCGAACCGCAAAGCTCTGCCTTGGCGTTCTTGTATACGAGCTCGCAAGTGGGCGAACCGTGGATACCGAGCTTGTGCTCGATGTGGCGTACTGTCACGCCGCCGTCGCGCTTGTCATAGATAAACATTGACAGACCGCGTCCGTCGCGTGTGCCCTCCTCAGAACGTGCGAGTACGAGGTGGATGTCAGAGTCGCCGTTGGTGATGAATCGCTTCACGCCGTTCAGACGCCATGTGCCGTCCTCGTCCTGTGTGGCCTTGAGCATAACGCGCTGGAGGTCAGAACCAGCGTCCGGCTCGGTGAGGTCCATTGACATGGTCTCGCCAGCGCAGACACGGGGAATATACTTCTGGCGCTGCTCCTCAGAACCAAACTCATAGAGAGTCTCGATGCAGTCCTGGAGTGACCAGATGTTCTGGAAACCTGCGTCAGCAGCCGAAACAATCTCCGAAGCCATTGAGTAAGGAGTGATAGGCATGTTGAGGCCGTTGTAGCGGCGCGGCATAGAGATGCCCCAGAGTCCGGCCTGGCGTGTTGCCTCGATGTTCTCGTAGGTCTTCGATGCATAGTGCATACGTCCGTCCACGAGGTGCGGTCCCTCGAGGTCCACGTCCTCAGAGTTAGGCTCGATGATGTTGGCGGCGATGTCACCGGTGATTTCGAGCACTCGCTTATAGTTCTCGATAGCGTCCTCGAAGTCCACGGGCGCATCCTCATATTTGTCCTTGTCGGCGAAGTTGCGCTCCTTCAGCTCAACGACGCGCTGCATTTCCGGATGATTAAGATAGAAATCGTACTCCGGATGGTCGGTATAATAGTTAGCCATTACTTATTGTTCGCTTTATAGTACTTGATGAGTTTCGGAAGCACCTCTTCCACTGTGCCTGTAATCACGTAGTCGGCAATCTTGTTGATTGGTGCGTCCGGGTCGTTGTTTACGGAGATGATGATGCCTGAGTCCTGCATGCCGGCGATGTGCTGAATCTGTCCTGAGATACCGCATGCGATGTACACCTTCGGGTGGACGGTTACGCCGGTCTGACCGATCTGGCGGTCATGGTCGCACCATCCTGCGTCCACAGCGGCACGGCTTGCGCCCACCTCACCGTGAAGCTCTTTGGCAAGCTGGAACAGCATGTCGAAGTTCTCTTTCGATCCTACGCCGTAACCGCCAGCCACTACGATGGCAGCACCCTTGAGGTTGTGCTTGGCAGCCTCCACGTGACGGTCGAGCACCTTCACCACGTAGTCAGCGGTGGGCACATACTTAGCCACGTCCATGTATTCCACCTCGCCCTTTGCCTTGCCCTCATAGAGAGCCTTCTGCATCACGCCGCTACGTACAGTAGCCATCTGCGGACGGTGGTCAGGGTTGACGATGGTGGCAACGATGTTGCCGCCGAATGCCGGACGAATCTGATATAGCAGGTTGTCGTAGTGAGTGCCGGTCTTCTTGTCGTCATAGTCGCCGATCTCCAGCTCTGTGCAGTCAGCTGTCAGACCGCTTGTCAATGATGACGATACGCGCGGACCGAGGTCACGACCGATAACCGTAGCGCCCATGAGGGCTATCTGCGGCTGCTCCTCCTTGAAGAGGTTTACGAGGATGTCAGTATGCGGAGCAGATGTGTAGGGGAAGAGTCCCTCGGCGTCGAAGACAAAGAGCTTGTCCACGCCGTAAGGCAGAATCTGGTCCTCCACCTTGCCCTTGATGCCAGTACCAGCCACGATGGCGTTGAGGTCCACACCGAGCTGGTTGGCGAGTTTGCGGCCCTTGGTCAGAAGCTCCTGCGAAACCTCCTGCACCTGTGTGCCTTCTATCTCACAATATACAAATACGTTATTCATTATCCAATAATCTTTTCGTCCAACAATTCCTTTATCAAGCCCTCGATGTCGGTGTCGCTGCCGGTGAGAGTCTTGCTCTCCTTAGCCTGGAAGACGATGTTCTTCACGGCCTTCACCTTCGTGGGCGAGCCGCTCAGACCACACTGCTGCGGGTCGCCGTCCACGTCAGCCACTGTCCACTGGTTGAGTGTGAGGTAAGGACGCTCCTCGTACAGGTAGTTATATTTTGCTTCGGGCTGGCGCTCCATAGGAGCCGTGGCACGCTTGTATTTCATCACAAGCTTGGCGTTGGCAGGGCGGCAGGGAGCTGCCGAACCGGTTACGGTCACCACGAGCGGCATCGGAGCCTCTACGGTCTCCACGCCACCGTCGATATGGCGGCGTATGGTCAGCTTGCCGTCCTCACACTTGAGGATTTCCTCGGCGTATGTCACCTGCGAGAGGCCCAGCTTCTGAGCCACCTGCGGTCCCACCTGTGCCGTGTCACCGTCGATGGCCTGGCGTCCGCCGATAACAACGTCCACGTCGCCGATCTTCTTGATGGCGGTGGCAAGGGCGTAAGAAGTGGCGAGGGTGTCAGCGCCTGCGAAGAGGCGGTCGGTCAGTAGCCATCCCGTATCGGCACCGCGGTAAAGGCCTTGGCGAATCACCTCGGCTGCACGCGGAGGACCCATTGTCAATACTCCTACAGTGGAGCCGGGGTTCTGCTCTTTCAAGCGCAGAGCCTGCTCCAGAGCGTTCAGGTCTTCAGGATTGAAGATAGCCGGCAGAGCGGCGCGGTTGACGGTACCTTCCGCCGTCATGGCGTCCTTGCCGACATTTCGTGTGTCGGGTACTTGCTTGGCAAGTACAACTATTTTCAAACTCATATAATATAAATTATTTTGAAATTTTCTTGACTTTTTTATCTGCAAAGATACATCTTATAATTAACATTGTTGTGTCTTTTTCCGATTTTTTTAGCATCAATGCCACTTTTTTCGTGGAATATAACTAACTTTGCACTCATTATTTTCAAAAACTGGATACTCTAACATCAGGATTTTTATGGGAGGCATATTTGGCACCATTTCCAAGAAAAGCTGCGTGGCAGACGTTTTCTATGGAACTGACTACAATTCACATCTCGGAACCCGCCGCGGCGGTATGGCGATGTACAGTAAGGAAAAAGGATTTACACGCTCCATCCACAATTTGGAGAGCTCGTACTTCCGCACCAAGTTCGAGTCTACGCTCGACAGATTTGAGGGCAGCACGGCGGGCATCGGCGTGATTAGCGACACCGACGCACAGCCCATCGTCTTTAATTCGCACCTTGGACGCTTCGCCATCTGCACGGTGGCAAAGATCGTCAACATTGAGGAGCTTACACAGAAGCTGCTCGACAAGAACATGCACTTCGCCGAACTCTCGCAGAGTTCCACCAATCAGACAGAGCTTGTGGCCTTGCTCATTACGCAAGGCAAGACTTTCCGCGAAGGCATCGAGAACGTCTATCACTCCATCAAGGGCTCCTGCACCATGATGATTCTTACAGAAGACTCGCTTATCTGCGCCCGCGACGCATGGGGACGCACACCTATTATTATAGGTAAGAAGGACGGCGCATACGCCGCCTCAAGCGAATCCACTTCTTTCCCTAACCTTGACTTCGAGGAGTGCTACAACGTCGGACCCGGCGAAATTGTCAGCCTCACCGCCGACAGCCTCACACAGCTGCGCCCTGCCAACAAGAAGATGCAGGTGTGCTCCTTCCTCTGGGTGTATTACGGATTCCCCACATCCACGTACGAAGGAAAGAACGTCGAGGAAGCACGATTCACAAACGGATTTAATCTCGCCAAGACAGACGACGTGGAGGTGGACTGCTGCTCGGGCATCCCCGACTCAGGCACCGGCATGGCTATGGGATACGCAGCCGGAAAGGGCGTGCCTTACCAGCGCTGCATAGCCAAGTATACCCCCACATGGCCGCGCTCCTTCACACCCGCCAACCAGTCGATGCGTTCGCTTGTGGCAAAGATGAAGCTCATCCCCAACAAGGCGATGCTCAACGGCAAGCGTGTCCTCTTCTGCGACGACTCCATCGTCCGCGGCACACAGCTCCGCGACAACGTCAAGGTGCTCTTCGATCAGGCTGGTCTCAAGGAATGCCACATGCGCATTGCCTGTCCGCCCCTCGTCTACAGCTGCCCCTTCATCGGATTCACGTCCTCGAAGAGCGACATGGAGCTTATCACACGCCGCATCATCGAGAAGTTCGAAGGCGACGCCAACAAGGACCTCGAGAAGTATGCCACCACCGGATCTCCGCAGTATAACCGCATGGTGGACGAAATCCGCTCACAGCTCGGTCTCACCTCTCTGAAGTTCAACACCATCGAACAGCTCATCGCAGCCATCGGACTGCCCAAGTGCCAGGTCTGCACCCACTGCTTCGACGGATCCAGCCAGTACACTCTCGAGGAACAGGCGGACGAGTAGATACAATTATTAATTAGTATTTTTTATTTATTAATTAGTAGGCGCAGCCTGATACCGACAGGAAGATATATTTTAGGGTGATTATTTAGCTATACGTAGTAATCAGCTTTAAAAGAAAAGAAGAAATGATAAAGAACTTGATATTCGATTTTGGCAAGGTGCTTGTCGATTACGACTACTACGTGGTCATCGACAAGTACTTCGCCACACACGCCGAGTCAGAGCAGTTCTACGACCACCTCATGAACGATAAGTGGAATGAGCGGCTCGACCGCGAGTCGCGCACCTTCCCACAGATCATAGCCGACATGCAGGAGGCTATGCCGCAGTGGAAGGATCAGATAGCACAGTTCGGCGCCCACTATACAGAGTTCGTCCTCGGCGAGATACCCGGAATGCGCGATCTCCTCACCAGCCTCAAGGCAGAGGGATATCGTCTCTACGGCCTCACCAACTGGTGCAGCTGCGTACATCAGACCATGCAGCAGTTCCCCATCTTCAGCCTCCTCGACGGACGCGTCATCTCTTCTGAGGAACACGTCGTCAAGCCCGAGCGCGAGATTTATGACATCCTCTGCAGCCGCTTCCACCTGCGCCCCGAGGAGTGCGTCTTCGCTGACGACCGTGAGGACAACATCGAGGCAGCCAGAGCCTACGGCATGCACGGCATCGTCTTCAAGGACTGCCAGCAGTATAAAGCCGAGCTTAGCGCCATCTTCGCCCGTGAGGGAAGTCTCAATGCAGCTCCCGCTTTCACCCCCGAACTTGAGCAACGTGTCCGTCGCTCCGTCGACCTCTTCATGCAGGGTTACGGTTGTTGTCAGTCAGTAGTGGCAGCTTTCGCCGACCTTTATGGCGTTGACGACCAGCTTGCCAAGCGCATCGCAGCCGGCTTTGGAGGTGGAGTAGGACGTATGCGTATGATGTGTGGTGCCGTCTCCGGCATCGTCACCCTCGTCGGACTCGACTGCGGTCAGACGGAAGGTGCTGACCGTGAGGGCAAGTCGGCATGCTATAAGGTGGTGCAGGAGTTGCTCCATGAGTCGGAAGCCCAGAACGGGTCTCTCATCTGCGCCGAGCTTCTCGGACTTAACGGTTACGAGAAAGCCCACTCTTCCTACGTCGCCTCACCACGCACCGCCGAATACTACAAGAAGCGTCCCTGCGCCGCCAAGGTGGAGAGTGCCGCCAGAATATTCGCCGGTTACCTGATGAGGAAAGGTGAGAAGTAGTGAGCTGTCTGATCCGTTATTCCTGTAAAAAAACTAAAGGGCTGTCTTATTATTGTCATGTCACATGGATGTGAGTAGAGATATTTTTATTACTTTTGCAATTACAATAACTATATCCATTCATATTTATGAGAAAGAAACTTATTGCGATGGCGGTTGCCCTTCTTACTACGGTAGCCGCAAATGCCCAGTTTGAGGCCGGAAAGGTGTATGTCGGAGGTTCGCTGACGGGGCTTAACATGAAATATACGGGTGCTGACAAGTTCACGCTTGGCGTGCAGGCACAGGCAGGCTATATGGTTTCGGACGACCTTATGCTCCTCGGACAGACTTCATACGAGCGTAGCGGCAATGACGCCGTACCCACCAAGTTTATGGTGGGCGTGGGCGGACGCTACTATATAGAGCAGAACGGCGTCTTCCTCGGTGCCAACTGTAAGTTTCTGCATGCCAGCGGCGGTTATGACGACATCATGCCGGGCGTGGAAGTGGGTTACGCCTTCTTCCTCAGTCGCACGGTGACCGTAGAGCCAGCCATATATTACGACCAGTCGTTCAAGAAGCACAGCGACTTTTCCACAATCGGCCTACGCCTCGGCGTGGGAATTTATCTCTTCAAGGAATGATGGAGGAAGCTTATCCGTCGAAACTCCTGGAGAAGGCCGTGGCTGAATTCTCGAAACTGCCGGGGATAGGGCGCAAGACATCGCTGCGCCTTGTCCTCGATATGCTGCGCCGTCCCGAAGAGGAGGTCAGCGCCTTTGCCAATGCCCTAACGGACATGCGCTCCAACATAAAGTATTGTCAGGTCTGCCACAACATCAGCGACACCGACATCTGCCCGATATGCGCCGACCGTCAGCGTGACGCTTCCACGATATGCGTTGTGGAGAACATACGTGACGTCATGGCTGTGGAGCATACGCAGCAGTATCGCGGACTCTATCATGTTCTGGGCGGCATCATATCGCCGATGGACGGCATCGGACCGAGCGACATCGAGGTGGACTCGCTTGTGGAGCGCGTGGCGAACGGTGGAGTGAAGGAGGTGATCTTGGCTTTAAGCTCCACGATGGAGGGCGACACCACCAACTTCTATATCTCGCGCAAGCTCTCGGGCTACGACGTGGTGGTGAGCGTCATTGCACGCGGCATATCCGTGGGCGACGAACTGGAATACACCGATGAGGTGACGCTGGGCAGAGCTTTGCTCAACCGCACGGTGATGAATAACGACAACAACGAACGATGAAGAAAACACAACAATCATTGATGGCGACGTACATCGCGTCGCTTGTCATATCGGGTCTTACGGTGGTGCTGTTCGAGACAGAACTCCTGCCCTCCGGCATCCTGAAGAGCGGTGGCAGCGACGAGTTTGTGCTGACGATGGTGATGGAGCTGGTGTCAATCTGCGCCATTCCCTTCATGCTGCGCCTCTTCCGCTTTGAGGCCATACGCAAGAAGCTGGTGTCAGCAGAGGCATTGCTGCGCTTCGGTATGACGCGTCTGCTGGCGCTTTGCCTGCCGATGGTGATAAACACCATACTGTATTATCTGTATATGAACGTGGCGTTCGGCTATCTGGCCATTGTCCTGCTGCTGGCGCTCACCTTTATTGTTCCGACAAAGGCGCGTTGCGAGTCGGAGATAAATAAATAATAAAAAAAATCATACATACCATTGAAACTCTCTGTTATAATAGTAAGCTATAAGGTAAGGTTCTATCTGGAGCAATGTCTGCTGGCTGTGGAGAAGGCAACGGAAGGCATTGAGGCGGAGATATATGTCGTGGACAACCATTCCAGTGACGGCACCGTGGAATATATCACCGAACGCTTTCCTGATATAAACTTCATAAACAGCAACCATAACCTCGGCTTCTCACGCGCCAATAACGTGGCTATAAAGCAAAGCTGCGGCGAGTATGTGCTGCTGCTCAATCCTGACACCATCGTGGCTGAAGACTCCATCCGTGACGTGCTCAGCTTCATGGAAGACCATCCAAATGCGGGTGGGGCAGGAGTGAGGATGCTCTGCGACGACGGACGCTCGGCTATGGAGTCGCGGCGCGGTCTGCCTTCGCCGATGACGGCTTTCTATAAGATGAGCGGTCTGTGCGCCAAGTATCCTAAGAGCCGGCGCTTCGGCAAGTACTATATGAGTTATCTCTCATGGGACGAGCCGACGCAGATAGAGGTGATAAGCGGTGCTTTCTGCATGCTCAGACGCTCGGCGCTGGACAATATAGGCTTGCTGGACGAAGACTTCTTTATGTACGGCGAGGACATCGACCTCTCTTACCGTCTCTTGAAGGGAGGTTATGAGAATTGGTATCTGCCTTCCGTGATACTGCATTACAAGGGAGAGAGCGCACATAAGTCGTCTTTTCGTTACGTGCACGTCTTCTATGACGCCATGCTGATATTCTTCCGCAAGCATTACGGCGGCATGAGTCTGCTGGTTTCGCTGCCCGTCAAGACCGCCATATACGTGAAGGCCACGGCGACGTTCGTGAAGATGCAGATACATTCCGTGGAGAAAAAGCTCGGACTGCTAAGCCATCGGAAACGCATAACGCCACATTATATATTTATAGGATCGCGTAAGGCTGTGGCGAAGTGTCGTCAGATAGCGAAGCGTAACGCCTTGGAAGCCGACTTCTTCGAAGGTCATGCCAACGATATGCCGGACGGACATCTGGGCTTGGATGTGCAGGATGCGGCACGTACGTACGTGGTGTACGACACGGGAGCATACAGCTATAAGGACATATTCGGCATCTTCCAGCGCAGTCCAAAGGAAACGGTGCGCATCGGAACCTATAATCCGAAGACCAATATAGTGATAACCGGTGAGGACATATTCAAATGAATGATGACGCTATTGTGAGGCTGAGGGCGATGGAGCCTGAAGACCTCGACTTTCTCTACGCTATGGAGAATGACAAGGAGGTGTGGGACGTCGGTTGTACGAACGTTCCTTACTCGCGCTACGTGCTGCATGACTACATCGCCAATGCTTCTAACGACATTTATGCCGACGGACAGGTGAGAATGGTGATGGAGGACCGGAGCGGCAATAGGGTGGGACTGGTGGATGTCTTCAACTTTGATGCCTCCAACAGGCGCGCTGAAGTGAGCGTAGTGGTGATGACGGAATATCGTGGACGCGGTCTGGCACGTGACGCAGTGCGCCAGGTGTGTCATTATGCGCTACGCACTCTCCACCTACATCAGCTCTATGCCATCATTGCTACGGACAATGTGGCATCGCAGCAACTTTTTTCTGAAACGGGATTTACGGGGCGTAACGTGCTGAAAGAGTGGCTGTTTGATGGCATGACGTACAAGGATGCGATAGTAATGCAGAAAATTTTTTGAAAAAAAAGAGCTGAAAAGTTTTGGAGTTTCGGAAAAAATCTCTACCTTTGCACTCGCTAAAAAATGACACGGTAGCCATCCAAAAGCAATTAGTGATTTTGGTGCGTTAGTTCAGTTGGTTAGAATACATGCCTGTCACGCATGGGGTCACGAGTTCGAGTCTCGTACGCACCGCGCCGAGTCGTTTCAAAAGCAACATACCTTATTGGTGCGTTAGTTCAGTTGGTTAGAATACATGCCTGTCACGCATGGGGTCACG